>ENA-UOOD01000096-UOOD01000096.1-human-gut-metagenome-genome-assembly--contig:-CS67-NODE-96-length-121738-cov-26.485664_pt1 | contig 121738 bp, 115 predicted proteins | sample MGYA00242464_ERZ724011 | MGnify/ENA metagenome assembly ERZ724011 | reverse complement strand
AGAACATGGGCTTTGCCGCCAAGTACGGCAAGATGGCCATGCAGATGGATTGGCCCGAGCACGACGAGGCCAAGACTGTGGACAGCCACGTGGAGATGGCCGTGCAGGTCAACGGCAAGCTGAAGGGTACCGTCACCGTCCCCGTGGACAGCGACGAGGCTGCTGTGGTGGCCGCCGCTATGGAGAGCGACAAGGTGAAAAAGGCCACGGAGGGCATGAGCGTCATCAAGACCATTCTGGTCAGGAACAAGCTGGTGAACCTGATCGTGAAGCCCACGAAATAAAGCGTTGTATCCCCCGGTGCAGCCGGGGGATACTTTTTCTGGAGGGCGGACCGCCGGGACGCACACTTTTTTGCCGTTTTTGTAAAAAAACGACTTGACAAGCTGTGTTATCCCCGGTATAATACACCCGTTAGTCATGTAAATGGCTCTTAAAGAGCACCCAGGATCGAGCCGGGTGTATCGGAGGGAGGGAAACATAAATGTCCGAAGTCCATGTTAAGGAAGGCGAGTCCCTGGACAGCGCTCTGAAGCGTTTTAAGAGAAGCTGCGCCAAGGCGGGCGTCTTGGCCGAGGTGCGCCGCAGAGAGTGCTACGAAAGCCCCAGCGTTAAGCGCCGCAAGAAGTCCGAGGCTGCGCGCAAGAACCGCAACAAGCGTTACTATTAAGTGACAAAGAAGCCTGAGAACATAGGTTCTCAGGCTTCTCTTTTATCTATCCTGTCAGGTCCCGCAGTATGTCGGCGCACTCCGGCAGGGTCAGCAGACCCCGGTGTATGCCCAGGCGCTCTCCCAGAGCGATTTTTCTATGCAGGGTGTCACCGTCGTCCAGCAGAACGAACCGTGTCTCGCCGCCCCGGCGGTACGTGAAATACCGGGCGCCCAGCTCCCGGGAAAAGAATATCTGGCGGCCTGTTTGCAGGGCGGCTAGCTGTTCATCTGTCAGCGGTATGCCCTCACCAGTGGGACAGGGGAGAGGAAAGTCCATCCGCAGGCGCTGGAGGTCCAGCACGATACGGTCCGGCCCGAAGGCACGGCAGCAGGCGGACAACCGGTTTTCGATATCCCCGCCGGACAGGGCGGTGCATACCAGTACCCGCGCGCCGGGAGCCGTGTGGGCGCATTTCTCGTGGACCCACAGGGCGATGCCGGACCGGTGCAGGGGCTGGGCCAGCGCCTCCGTCAGTTCTGCGGCGGGGAAGGGGACGATCACTGTGCCGTATCTCCGGCGGCGGCACTCCTGCACCACGCCGGCTGCCGTTTCCGGGCTGAAGGGTCCCGCCGCGCCGGTGAGCAGCATGGCACCGCCCCGCAGGGCAGGCGGCATGGGCAGGGCACACAGCACTCCGTTTTCTATCCGGTAGGCCGCGTTGGCGATGGGCAGCTGTGCGCCGCAGGCCATCTGGCGAAGCGGCGGTGCGGCGGCGATCATCAGCTGCATAGGCGTACCCCCTTGCGAGACCACGATGTCCGTGGTACAATACTGCTGTACTTTATGAGAGGAGTCGGATACCTATGCCCATTTCCATGACGCCCTACCGGGTGTTTGACAGCTACCGCAGCATCACGCCCGCGTTTTTTATGCGGCACGGCATCCGGCTGCTGCTGTGCGATCTGGACTATACCCTGGCACCCAAGTCCCAGCCGGAGCCGGACGCGGACCTGCGCCGCTGGCTCTCCGATGTGCGGGCGGCGGGTGTGGAGGTCATGATCCTGTCCAACAACCGCAGCCCCGTGCGAGTGGAGCGATTCTGCCGCGATCTGGGGATCACCTACGAGGGCCATGCGGGCAAGCCGTCCGTAAAGGGCTTTCGCCGGGCCATGGTGCGCTGCGGCGTCACCCCGCGGGAGACGGCCATGCTGGGCGACAAACTGCTGACGGATATGCTGGGTGCCAACCGGGCTGGCGTGCTGCCGCTGATGGTGGAGCCGCTGGGCGGGCCGCGCGGCGCGTGGAATAAGGTGCTGCATGGCCTGCAGAGGCCGTGGAAGGCCGCCAGTTTGAAAAAACATCCGGAACGGTGACTTTTTTACGCGGAAACACTTGCCAAAAAGCAGGTTATCATGTAAAATATATAAGGCCGATTTTGGCTGGTATTATTTATTCAGAGGGAATGGAGATATTCCCTCATACACAATGGGAGGAATATCAATATGGCAACTATTACCGCCGGTGATTTCAGAAACGGCAAGACCTTCGAGATGGACGGCAAGGTCATGCAGGTCGTGGAGTTCCAGCACGTCAAGCCCGGCAAGGGCGCGGCTTTCGTCCGCACCAAGATGCGTAACGTGGTGACCGGTGCTGTGACCGAGACGTCCTTCAACCCCACCGCCAAGTTTGAAGAGGCCTTTGTGGACCGCCGCGATATGGCCTACAGCTACAACGACGGTGATTTGTACTACTTCATGGATCAGGAGACCTTTGACATGGTACCCCTGAACAAGGAGCTGCTGGGCGATGCGTTCCGCTTCATCACTGAGAACACCGTGTGCAAGGTGCTGAGCTATAAGGGCAGCGTCTTTGGCCTGGAGTGCCCCAACTTCATGGATCTGGAGGTCACCGAGACTGAGCCCGGTCTGGCCGGCAATACCGCCACCAACACCCTGAAGCCCGCCACCGTGGAGACCGGTGCCGAGGTGAAGGTGCCCCTGTTCATCAACATCGGCGACAAGATCACTATTGACACTCGTACCGGTGAGTATCTGAGCCGCTGCAAGTAATTTGACAACCAACCGACCGTACAGAAAGGAGCCGAACATGGAGATTTCTGAAAAGGTAGCGTATCTGAAGGGTCTGGCCGAGGGCCTGAACCTGGACACCGACAGCAAGGAAGGCAAGCTGATCGCCGCCATCATCGATGTGCTGGACGACATGGCCGAGAAGTTCGCGGAAGTGGACGACGAGCTGTGCGATGTGGAGGACGGCCTGGATGCCGTCAGCGACGACCTGAGCGATGTGGAGGAGACGCTGTACTTTGCTCTGGACGACGATGAGGATGACGAGGAAGACGACGAGGAAGAGGAGTGCTTCGTGACCACCTGCCCCGAGTGCGAGGAGGAGGTCTACTTCGACGAGACTGTTCTGGAGGACGGCGAGGTCGTCTGCCCCAACTGCGGCGCCAAGCTGGAGTTTGATCTGAGCGATCTGGCCGCCGCCGCTGAGGATGGCGAGGACGAGGAGTAATTCCCATATATAAGCATATCCCCCGGCATTGCCGGGGGATATTTCTTTCTATTTACGCATTTGCTCAAAAATGCCGGGAAATGGCGGCGGGGCTTGCCTTAACGGGAGAAAAGCGGTATAATAAAAAATACTACACTTTGCGCCACGCGCAAAGACCGATTTGAGGTATACGAATGAAAACTCAGGAAAAGCTGAACATGACCATGCTCTGTGACTTCTATGAGCTGACCATGGGCAACGGCTACTTTGAGGCCGGCTGCAAGGAGCGCATCACCTATTTCGACGTGTTTTTCCGCAAGGTGCCCGATGGCGGCGGCTTCGCCATCGCGGCAGGTCTGGAGCAGCTGATCGACTACATCGAGAACCTGCACTTCACCGAGGAGGACATCGCCTATCTCCGCGGGCGAAACCTGTTCTGCGAGGAATTCCTGGACTATCTGCGGAACTTCCGCTTCACCGGCGATATCTACGCCATTCCGGAGGGTACGCCCGTGTTCCCCAAGGAGCCGCTGGTGGTGGTCCGCGCCCCGGCCATCGAGGCGCAGCTGATCGAGACGTTCACCCTGCTGACCATCAACCATCAAAGTCTGATCGCCACCAAGGCCAACCGTATCGTCCGGGCCGCCAAGGGCCGCACGGTGCTGGAGTTCGGCTCCCGCCGTGCCCAGGGGGCCGACGCGGCCATTGTCGGTGCGCGGGCGGCCTATATCGGCGGCTGTGCCGGTACGGCCTGCACCATCTCTGACGAGGTGTACGGCGTGCCCGCCGGCGGCACCATGGCCCACGCCTGGGTACAGATGTTCGACAACGAGTACGAGGCATTCAAGACCTACTGCCAGACCTATCCCACCAACGCGACCCTGCTGGTGGACACCTATAACACGCTGAAGTCCGGTATCCCCAACGCCATCAAGGCGTTCAACGAGGTGCTCAAGCCTCTGGGTATCACCAAATGCGGTATCCGCCTGGATTCCGGCGACTTGGCGTACCTGACCCGCAAGGCGCGCCAGATGCTGGATGAGGCCGGCTGGACCGAGTGCAAGATCTCCGTGTCCAACTCGCTGGACGAGTACCTCATTCAGGATATGCTGCTACAGGGCGCGCAGATCGACCTGTTCGGTGTGGGCGAGCGCATGATCACCGCCAAGTCCGAGCCGGTGTTCGGCGGCGTGTACAAGCTGGTGGCCATCGAGGAGCCAGACGGCACCGTTATCCCCAAGATCAAGGTCAGCGAGAATGTGGAGAAGATCACCATTCCCCACTTCAAGAAGGTGTATCGCCTTTTCGGACGGGACAACGGCAAGGCCATCGCGGACTACATCACCGTGCATGACGAGACGGTGGACGACACGAAGGGCCTGACCATCTTTGACCCCATGGCCACCTGGAAGCGAAAGGACGTGTATAACTTCGAGGCCCGGGAGCTGCTGGTGCCGATCTTCAAGAACGGCAAGCGGGTGTACGATTGCCCGCCGCTGGAGGAGATCAAGGCCTACTGCGCCCAGCAGGTGGATACCCTGTGGGACGAGGTCAAGCGCTTTGACTATCCCCACAAGTACTATGTGGACCTGTCGGACAAGCTGTGGGATATCCAGCAGTGCCTGCTGCGGACCTCGCAGCTGTGATGACCATCTGAAATAAAAGAAAAGGGAGGAGGATCAACAGTGAAAAAGCCGAGAGTCCAGCAGCGGACAGAGCGACGGATATCCGCTGCGCTGCGGCTGGTGATGGTGGCGGTATTGCTGTTGGCACAGATCGCGCTGGTGATCGTCCTCAGCGACCTGCTCAAGCAGCGCATGGCGCTGGCCTATACGGTATTGCAGCTGCTGGCCGGTGTGGTGGCCATGCGTATCTGGTCCCGCCCCGGGGCCACCAGCTATAAGATGGGCTGGATCATCCTGGTGCTGTTCGTGCCGGTGGTGGGACTGATCCTCTATCTGCTGTGGAACGGCGACCGGCCGTCCAAGCGCCTGAGCCTGAAGAAGCCGGTGCCCATCGAGGAGCCTATGGCTCAGCAGGAGATCGCCCGCACCAATCTGGAAAAGCTGCGCCAGACCGCGCCCCAGTGGTATCCGCTGGCAGCGTATCTCAGCGGCAAGGGCTTTGACCTGTACCGCAACACGGCGCTGCGCTATCTGCCCACCGGCGAGGCGTATCTGGAGGATATGCTCACCACACTGGATACGGCCCAGCGGTTCATCTTCCTGGAGTACTTTATCATGGCCGAAGGCGAGATATGGGATCGGTTGTCTGATATCCTCTGCCGCAAGAGCCGTCAGGGCGTAGAGGTCAAGCTGATCTTTGACGATTTCGGCAGCATGATGCGTATGCCCAACGAAAAAATAGACGCGCTGCAGGACGCCGGGGTGGAGGTCAGGGTATTCAACCCCGTGCACCACTACGTCAACCGGCTGTACTTCAACTACCGCGACCACCGGAAGATCACCTGCGTGGATGGAGATATTGCCTACACCGGCGGCGCCAATATCGCCGACGAGTACGCCAACCTGATCGAACGTTTCGGCTATTGGAAGGACTGCGGTCTCCGGCTGGAGGGCGAGGGCGCCTGGGGCCTGACCCGGGAGTTCCTGCAGATGTGGCAGCGGATGGACGGTCAGCTGTACCATGAGTACGACTATTATCGCCCCCTGCACCACCCCCTGGAGCAGGGCTTCTGCCAGACGGTGGTGGACGGCCCCGACGACAACCCCAACAACGCGGCGGAGGATCTGTTCCTCCAGATGATCGGCCGCGCCCGGCGGGAGGTGTATATCACCACACCCTACCTGGCTATCGACGAGTCCATGCTCAAGGCGCTGTGTCTGGCCGCGGAAAGCGGTGTGGATGTCCGCCTCATCATGCCCGGCATCCCGGACCACAAGTTTGCCTATCTGGTGGCGGAGAGCTACTTCGACCAGCTCATGGCGCATGATGTTAAGATATATACCTTTACACCTGGCCTTGTCCATGGAAAAACCGTCCTGACTGACCGCGAGACGGCCTTTGTAGGCTCCGTCAATATGGACTACCGCAGCTTCCAGTTGCACTTCGAATGCGGCGAGGTGTTCTATGGCACGCCCGCCATCGAGACGCTGCTGGAGGATATGGACACCACCATGGCCCACTGTGCGCCCATGACGCCGGAGCGTATGGCGGAGCGCCCGTTTTGGCGGCGGGCGATGGGGACGGTATTACGGCTCTTCGCCATGTGGATGTAACCCCCGTCTGGTATATTTCCGCCCCGGCTGCGTCGAATAACCAAGAAAGGAATTACCCATGGCCTGCTTTATCATCGGCGCGGGCAGCTTTTACGGCCTGCCTGTGTCTGTTCAAAGGACCGATATGGTCATCGCCGCCGACGGCGGCTGGCATACCTGTCGGGAAAATGGCATAACGCCCACGCTGCTGGTGGCGGATTTCGACTCGCTGGACGCCGCGCCGGCGTTTGACCACATCCTCCGCTTGCCGGTGGAGAAGGATGACACCGACATGATCCGGGCAGTCAAGGAGGGCTTCGACCGTGGTGAGAGGGAGTTCCATCTCCTGGGCGGCATGGGCGGCCACCGGACAGACCACACGGTGGCCAATATGCAGACGCTGGCCTACATTGCCCGCCGGGGCGGGCAGGGCTGGCTGTACGGAAACGGTGAGCGCTTCACCGCCATCTGCGACGGGGGCGAGATCACACTCACCGCAGGGCAGAACAGCGTTTTCTCCGTGTTCTGCCTGGGCGCAGACGCGGAGGGCGTTACCATCGAGAACGCCAAGTATCCGCTGACCGACGCCGTGCTGACGGCGGATTTCCCTCTGGGGGTCAGCAATCATTTTATAGGACAGGCGGTGCGCGTCGCGGTGCGGTGTGGCTGCCTGCTTATAGGGATAACAGATAAGGAGTAACGAAACATGAAAAACACCATGAAAAAGCTGCTGGCGCTGTTGTTGGCACTGGTGCTGACCCTGGCCCTGGCGGCCTGCGGCCAGAAGGAGGAAAACAAAACTGATGACCAGACCAACGACCCCGCGATCACCGATCAGGACAACGCCGCTGATGAAAAGGTGACGCTGCCGGTGGCGGACGGCGCGGTCGTCGGTCAGGGTGCCGTGGCCTTCACCGTGGAGGTGCAGGGTGCGGACGGCAAGACCGTCACCTTCACCGTCAACACCGATGAGGAGACCGTGGGCGCGGCGCTGCTGAAGCTGGGCGTTATCGCCGGCGACGACTCCGAGTACGGCCTGTACGTCAAGACCGTCAACGGCGAGACTGCCGACTACGACACCGATGGCACCTACTGGGGCTTCTACATCAACGGCGAGTACGCCATGACCGGTGTGGATGCCACGACCCTGGAGACCGGCGCGACCTACGCTTTCCGTGTGGAGAAGGTCGAGGGCTGACAGGTATAAAAAAGAGACGGCGCAGCCGTCTCTTTTTTATACCTTTTCCAGTGACTGCACCACATCGCCCAGCAGATACAGGGAGCCGCAGCAGACGGCTGTGCCATCGGGCGGCGTGTCCGCCAGCATTCGGGACACACCCTCCCGGATGGTGCCGCAGGCCGTTACCGGCTTGCCATATCGCCGCAGGAAGGCCGCCAGCTCTCCGGCGTCCAGCGCACGGGGATTGTGGGGGGTTACAGTGATAAACCGCGCGGCCAGCGGAGCCAGCTGGTCGTACATTTTTCCATAGTCCTTGTCCGCCAGCACACCGGTCAGCACCGTTACCGGCTGGCCCGGCAGATACTCCCGGATGGCCGCCGCCAGCGAGACCATGCACTGGGGGTTGTGCCCTCCGTCCAGAATGATCGTGGGCTGCCGCCGCACCACCTGAAACCGTCCCGGCCACGCGGTCTGGGCCAAGCCCTGACGGACGGCACTTTCACCAATGTGCCAGCCACGCTGCCGCAGAACATCAATGGTCGTCAGCGCCACGGCGGCATTTCGAAGCTGGTGGCCGCCCAGCAGGGGCAGCCGCAGGCCCTTATATGGGCCGTAGTTGAATATCTGCCCCTCCAGCGTGTCGCAGACTGAGGAGAGGGCATCGAAGTCCGCCACAGTCAGCGGTGCGCCTGCCGCGCGGCAGCGCACGGCCACCACCTCCTGTACGGAGGGGGCACAGGGGTACAGGACGGCATGACAGCCGGGCTTGATGATGCCCGCCTTGGTGGCGGCGATGGCCTCCACCGTATTCCCCAGCACGCTGGTGTGGTCCAGACCGATGTTGGTGAGCACGGCGGCCTCCGGCGCGGGGATCACATTGGTGGCATCGAATTCACCGCCCATGCCCACCTCGCATACCACAATATCGCACATCTCCCGGGCAAACCAGGTCAGGCCGATGGCCGTTACCAGCTCAAACTCCGTGGGCGGATCCGCCATGCGGTCAGCCAGCGGGCGCAGCTCCTCCACCAAGGCGCTCAGGGTATCGTCCGGGATAGGTGCGCCGTTGATCTGCATACGCTCATTGAAGCGGAAGATGTACGGCGAAGTGTACAGCCCCGTTTTATACCCGGCGGCGCGCAGCACGGAGGCCAGCATGGCGCAGGTGCTGCCCTTGCCGTTGGTGCCGGTGACGTGGATATACTTTACGTGCCGCTCCGGATGGCCAAGCAGGCCCAGCAGCGTATCGATACGGCTGAGCCCGGGCACACTGCCCCGCCAGTCCACCTTGTGGATGTACGCCAGCACCTCATCCAGCGTCATGGCTGTCACCGCCCTTCGTCTTTATCCGCCGCCGTACCGGGGAGAGTGCGTTCCGCCGCATCAGCAGCCACACCAGCAGCGCGTCGATACAGCCGGTGATGGCGAACTGAACGCTGCGGGCCGCCAGCCGGGTGAGAAAATAGGGCCATTTGGCCGCACCACCGTACACCAGCGCCAGAGCCATGCTCTGCCAGAGCACGGAGCCGCATACCGCCGCAGGAAATACCGCCAGCGCCGCCCGCCAGAGGGTAGGCCTGCGCCAGACATACCGGCGCACCAGCCCCGCCCACAGGCCGTACAGAATGGGCGGCAGGCAAAAGATCGGGTTGTAGCCAAAGGGGGAAAACAGGCAGCCGATAAAGTCGGCGGCAAAGCCCACCGCGGCGCCGGGCAGCGGCCCGAACAGCAGTCCGGCCAGGAGAATGGGCACTGCCTCCAGAGAGAAGCGGCTTACTTCGCTGGGAATGATGGTCAGCAATCGGGCCAGCACCACGCTCAGCGCGGTCAGCAGGGCGCAGACCGTCAGGGCATAGGTATCGAGGACCGGTGCGGGAACGGCGCATAGTTCTTTTTTCTGCATAAAAAAATACCTCCTTATCCTTGGGATGGGAGGTATCACCATATAGATAACGACACAAACTGCCCGTGGAAGCTGGAATGGTATCGCGGTGCAGATGCACCTTCGTCCGGCGGCAGCCTCCCATCCGTCCGGCACTTAACGCACCATCCCTACACGGAACTGCTCACAGTATATACGCATTCCCGCGGAAATGCAAGAAAAATAATCCCACAAGATATAGACCCGACAGTTGACTACATTCCACAGGATGATGTATAATGGTCGTGAATACATACCGAGATGCGGCAAGGAGGGCACAGCATGGCTTTTGACTTTGAAAACGGTTTCTACACCGACGCCGCCGGGCGCACGGTCCTTGATCCTGCTGTTTACAAGGACTGGCAGATCGGTGCGGCGGCGGAGCAGGCCCTGCCCCCGGTGGACTGGTTCCGCCAGAAGCTGGGTCTGCTGCCAGAGGAGCTGCTGCCCTATGGCAAGACCCCCAAGCTGGACTTTCTGCGGATCATGGAGCGCCTGAAGGACCGGCCGGACGGCAAGTATATCGAGGTAACGGCCATTACCCCAACGCCCCTGGGCGAGGGAAAGTCTACTACGTCTTTGGGCCTGATCGAGGGATTGGGACGTCTGGGTGCCAACGTGGGCGGCTGTCTGCGCCAGCCTTCCGGCGGCCCCACCATGAACGTAAAGGGCACCGCCGCCGGCGGCGGGAACGCCCTGCTCATTCCCATGACGGAGTTCTCCCTGGGCCTGACCGGCGATATCAACGACATTATGAACGCCCATAATCTGGCTATGACCGCCCTGAATGCCCGTATGCAGCATGAGCGCAATTATGACGACGAGACGTTGGCCAAACGCGGCCTGCGGCGGCTGGATATCGATCCGGAGCGCGTGCAGTGGAGCTTTGTGCTGGATTTCTGCTGCCAGGCCCTGCGAAAGATGCGTATCGGCCTTGGCGAGGGGAAGATGGACGGCTATCCCATGGATACCTGCGCCAACATCGCGGTCAGCTCTGAGCTGATGGCTATCCTCTCCGTGGCCCGGGATCTGGAGGACCTGCGACGGCGCATCGGCAGCATCGTGCTGGCCTATGACAAGCAGGGAAGGCCCGTTACCACCGAGGACCTGGAGGTGGCCGGGGCCATGACCGCCTGGATGCGGAACACCATCAACCCCACGCTGTGCTACACGGTGGAGCACCAGCCGGTGCTGGTCCACGCGGGGCCCTTTGCCAACATCGCCATCGGCCAGTCCTCGGTCATCGGCGACCGTCTGGGGCTGAAGCTGTTTGATTACCATGTCACTGAGTCCGGCTTCGCCGCCGACATCGGCTTCGAAAAGTTCTGGAACGTCAAGTGCCGCCTGTCCGGGCTGAAGCCGGACGTGTCGGTGCTGGTGGCCACCGTCCGCGCCCTGAAGATGCACGGCGGCGGCCCGGAGGTCGTCCCTGGACGACCTTTGCCGGAGGCGTATACACGGGAGGATCTCGCCCTGCTGGAGGCAGGCTGCGCCAATCTGCTGCACCACGCGGCCACCATCCGCAAATCCGGCGTCACCCCTGTGGTGTGCATCAACAAGTTCTATACCGATACCGACGCGGAGCTGGCGCTGGTGCGCCGTATCTGCGCGGAGAACGGCCTGCGCTGCGCCGTGTCCGATCACTGGCGCTATGGCGGTGCTGGCGCCGAAGAGCTGGCCCGCGCGGTCATGGCTGCCTGCGACGAGCCCTCGGCGCTGCAATTCCTCTACCCGGACGATATGCCTCTGCGTGAGAGGGTGGAGCGCATCGCCCGGGAGGTCTATGGCGCCGACGGGGTGGACTGGTCGCCGCTGGCGCTGGAAAAGGCGGCACGGTTTGAGTCCGACCCCAGGTACGCCGACTACTGCACCATGATGGTGAAAACGCACCTGTCCCTGTCCCACGACCCGGCCCAAAAGGGCGTGCCTACCGGATGGCGTCTGCCGGTGCGGGATGTGCTGGAGTACAGCGGCGCACGGTTTTTGTGCCCCGTGGCCGGCAGCATCTCTATGATGCCCGGCACAGGGTCCGACCCGGCCTACCGCCGCATCGACGTGGACACCGCCACCGGCGCGGTCCGCGGTCTGTTTTAAGGAGGGCACTATGGACGACACCAACAAGACCTGCCGCGAATTTGTGGCCGCGCTTGCCTCGTCAGCACCGACGCCCGGCGGCGGCGGTGCCGCCGCACTGTGCGGCGCTGTCGGCGCGGCTCTGTGCGGCATGGTAGCCAGCCTGACCACCGGAAAAAAGAAGTACGCCGACGTGGAAAGCGAGATACAGCAATTGCTGAAAAGCACAAACGCTTTACATGACAAACTGCTGGACCAGGTCCGCGCGGACGCGGAGGGCTTTCAGCCTCTCAGCCGCGCCTACGCCATTCCAAGGGAGGATCCCACCCGTGCGGCGGTGCTGCAAAGCGCTGCTGAGACGGCCTGCACCGCGCCGCTGGAGATCATGGCTCTGTGTGCCGCGGCCCTGTCCGCTGCCGGACGGTTGGCGGAGATCGGCTCACGGCTGGCGGTGTCCGATGCTGGCTGTGCCGCCGCCATACTGCGCGGTGCGCTGGAGGCCGCGGCCCTGAACGTGCTGGTCAATACAAAGACCATGACCGATCGGTCGGCGGCCGACTATCTGAACGCTCGGTGCTTCGCTCTGCTGGATCAGGGAAGGACCGACGGCGAACGTATTTTCTGCGCGGTGCGCGATCAACTTGTCTGATAAGGAGGGACACACATGGCCGTTCTGCTGACCGGAAAGCCTGTGGCGGATGCGCTATCCGCCGACACCCGCACCCGCGCCGAGGCGCTGCTGTCAAAGGGTGTCCAGCCCCGTTTGGTCCTCCTGCGCTGCGGCGATAACGAGGCCGACGGTGCGTACATACGCGGCGCCGTGAAGCGCGCTGCGCTTTGCGGTGTGGCCGCGGAGCTACGCACCCTGCCCGCGGATGCCTCCGCCGATGTGGTGGCGGCAGCTATCGACGCCGTCAACCGTGACCCTGCCGTTCACGGCTGCCTGCTGCTGCGGCCTCTGCCGCCCCATCTGCGTGGGGAGGAGAGCGATCTCTGTGCCCGCCTGGCGCCGGACAAGGACGTGGACGGTATGACGCCCGAGAGCGCTGCCGCCGTGTTCACCGGACAGGGAAGGGGCTTTTCCCCCTGCACCGCCGAGGCCTGTATGGCGCTGCTGCGCCACTACGGCATTGACTCCTGCGGCAGGCACGCAGTGGTCATCGGCCGTTCCCCGGTGGTAGGCCGTCCGGTGTCCATGCTGCTCCTGCGGGAGAACGCCACCGTCACCGTTTGCCATACAAAGACACCGGATACGGCGGCGCTGACCCGCCAGGCGGATATTATCATCACCGCCGCCGGTGCGGTCAACAGCCTGACCGCCGCCCATGTCCGACCAGGCCAGACCGTGCTGGATGTGTCCATGAACTGGAACGGTACCGCCATCTGCGGCGACGCGGACTTTCCGGCGGTGTCGTCCATCGTGGATGCCATCACGCCTGTGCCCGGCGGCGTAGGGGCTGTTACCTCCGCGGTGCTGATGGCCCATACCGTCCGCGCGGCGGAATATCTGACAGGGGAGGGCGGCGCATGAACGTCTTTACTCCCGCCGAGACGGCGGCCAACTATGCTGCCGCCGGTGTTCTCAAGACCCGGCAGCCCTTTTTGAAGCTGTTGCTTTTGGGCATCGCCGCTGGAGCGCTGATTGGGTTTCCGGTCTGCGTCACCAACATGGCTACCTATGCCATCACCAACGCCAGCGCGGTCCGTATCATCGCCGGCGTCCTGTTTGCCTTCGGCCTGGGCATCGTGGTGCTCACCGGCGCCGAGCTGTTTACCGGAAACACCCTCCTGGTCATCAGCCTGCTGGACAGGCGCGTGACCTGGGGTGCCATGCTCCGCAACTGGGGCGTTGTGTATCTGGGCAACTTTTTGGGTGCGCTGACCCTGAGCTGGATCTGCGCCCGCTTTGGCTGGCTGGACGCGGGAGACGGCGCGCTGGGCGCTTATACCATGCAGCTGGCGGTAGGGAAGATGACCATGCCCTTCGGCAAGGCCTTCTTCATGGGCGTGCTGTGCAACATTCTCGTCACGGTCGCCGTGCTGGCGAGCCTGTCTGCCAAGGATGCCGCCGGCCGTATTCTGGGCGCGTGGGCGCCAGTGATGTTCTTTGTGGTGGCCGGCTTCAGCCACTCCATCGCCGACATGACCTATTGTGCGCTGGCGCTGTTCGGCAAGTCCGCACCGGCCTGCGCCGCAGTGGCGCAGGCCGCCGGCGCGGACCTGTCCGTCCTGACCTGGGGGCGCTATTTCCTGGGGAATATGCTCCCCGTCACGCTGGGAAACACGGCGGGCGGCGGGCTGGTGGGCCTTGCGGCCTGGTACTGCTATCTCCGCAAGAAAGGATAACGTTCCATGAATATGTTTTTGACCCTGGCTTATTTATTCTTCATCGGCTCCACCCTTGGATGGGTGGCTGAGCTGCTGTACCGCCGGTTTCTCTCCGGCGCAAACCCGGAGCGTAAGTGGATCAACCCCGGCTTCTGCGTGGGGCCCTATGTGCCCCTGTACGGTTCGGGACTCTGTATTCTTTATCTGTTGGCCTCCATCGGTGAAAAAAACGGTGTGGATACGGTGGGGGAGAAGCTGCTGCTCTTTGCGGGCATGGCCCTGAGCATGACAGCTATCGAATATATCGCCGGTATCGTCAGCCTGAAGTTCATGCACATCCGCCTTTGGGATTACAGCAAGCAGTGGGGCAATATCCAGGGCCTGATCTGCCCGGCCTTCTCCGTCCTTTGGGCGGCGGTCAGTGCCGTGTACTACTTCTGCGTCCATCCTTATATCCTGGACGCGCTGGATTGGCTGTCCCGCAACCTGGCCTTCTCATTTGTCATCGGCTTTTTCTTTGGCGTCTTCACCATCGACCTGGTCTATTCCGCCAAGCTGGTGTCCCGCATCCGCAAGTTCGCCGATGAGCACGACGTGGTCATCAAGGTGGAGAACCTGAAGGCCCACATTCGCCAGCGGCAGGAGGAGCGCCGCGAGAAATACAGCTTCCTCTTTGCCTACCGTTCCCGCAGCGAGCTGCTGGAGCATCTGCGCGAGGCGCAGGAGACTTGGGAGGAAAGACGCCGCAAGTGATATTGCTTTACAGGAGGCTGCCGTATGCACATGACTGTCTTGTTTGCAAGTCCCCGTGCGGCGCATAGCAACACCCGCGCCCTGCTGGTGCCTTTTCTGGAGACCTGGCGTGCCGCCGGCCACACGGCGGAGGTGTTTTCGCTCTTTGATCTGCACATTGAGCCCTGCCGCGCCTGCCGCGGCTGTCAGATGGTCTGGGAGCATCCTGCCTGCGTTCTGGCGGATGATATGCCCGCCATATTTGACGCCGTCCTCTGCAGCGATATCCTGCTGCTGGCCGCGCCCATCCACTCCTGGTTCTGCCCCGCGCCCATGAAGGCCGCGCTGGACCGCTTCGTCTATGCGCTGAATAAGTACTACGGTCCCCGCGGCCGCGGTCCGTCTCTGCTCTCCGGCAAGTCTCTGGCCATTCTGACCACCTGCGGCTACCGGCCGGAGAAGGGCGCAGACCTGTTCATCGAGGGGATGCGCCGCTGGTGCAGGCACACCGATATGCGCTATGTAGACGCATTGACTGAGCGCCACCTGGGCTACGATCACACGTTCATGGACGCGGAAAAGGAAGCCCGCGCCCGCGCCTTTGCACGGGCGCTCATGCGGGCATGAAAAAACGGCCTTCGGCTTTATGCCGAAGGTCGTTTTTTGCGTCAATGCAGGTCCTGCTGCTTCATCCATACATCCATGACCACGCTGTGGGGCAGCAGCTTCGTCAGCCCTGCCTGTACCCGCGCCACAAAGCCGTACTTGCACACGTCCTTGCCCCGCTTGGCGTCCCGCCAGGTGCGTGCTACAATGTCGTCCGGATCGTACATGGCCGCGTATTTCTTCACAACGGGCGCCTCGACCGACTTGATGGCCCGGTCGAAGAACGCCGTCTTTGTCCAGAAGGGGCACACCGCCATAACGCCGATGCCGCGGCTTTTCAGCTCCCGGTTCAGCGCCCGGCTGAAGCTCAGCACAAAGGCCTTTGTGGCACCGTAGATATCGATATAGGGGATGGGCTGAAAGGCCGCCACGGAGGCGATGTTGATGATCTGGCTGCCCCGGGGCATATAGGGTGCGGTGATCTGGCACATGGCCACCACCGCCTGACAGTTCAGGTCCGTCATGTTCAGATTTACCGCCAGCGGCGTGTCCAGCACGGCGCTGAACTTGCCGTAGCCGCTGCAATTCATCAGCAGGCCTACCTCCACCGGTGTCTCGGCCAGTGCCGCAGCATATACATCGAAGCTGCTGCGGTCCGTCAGGTCCAGCGCCAGCACGCGGACGGGGAAGGGGACCGTGGCGCGCAGGGCCTCCAGCTGTGCCTCGTGCCGTGCGATGACCCACACCTCGTCAAAGGTGCCGTACCGATCCACCGTCTCGGCGAACCGTTTGCCCATGCCGCTGGACGCGCCTGTGATCACTGCGATCTTCTTCATACGATAGCCCTCCCGGTCTTGTTATATCCCTACTGTATCCCATTTTTTGGCGGCCGTCAACCGGTTTTCCCCGCCCGCGGCACAAAAAAAGAACACGCCTTACGGCGTGTTCTCTCGGCGCTTTCGGTTACGCGGCGGCGTGTGCGGGCTTGTTCTCGTGCTTCTCCTCGCGGCTGCGCTCCAGCAGCAGCGCGCGGGTGGTGGCAGCGGTGAACACCACAGCCCAGAACAGGGTGACATACTCGCCGATCAGGCGCATACCCGCCTCGGGAGCCGTCATCAAAAAGGCGGACGCGATGACCAGCACCAGGGAAACAACGGCGATAGCGACGTGCGTAGAAATGTTTTTCATGGTAACATCCTCCTTGAAAAATTTTATGTGAGTTTTGTTGTTTTTTTGGTTTCAGGCTCTTGCCTTCCTGTTGATGCTATAGTAGAATATTTCACAGGAAAAGTAAAGCTGTACTTTGTTATAGTGCTTGTTAGAAATACTAATAGCTTGGAAGGAGGAAAAACCATGGAGACCGCCCGCTGCCGCGCCTTTCTGGCCGCTGCCGAGACCGGCAGCTTTTCCCGCGCCGCCGAGATGCTGCGCTACACGCCCTCCGGCGTCAACCAGCTGGTCACCGCACTGGAGAAGGAGATCGGATTCTCTCTGTTCAGCCGCAGCACCAAGGGCGTGGCGCTCACGGCCAACGGCCAGCTGCTGCTGCCCGTTATCCGCGAGATACTTCACCAGGAGGATAAGCTTTTCGAGCTGTCCGCCCAGATGAACGGCCTGCTGATCGGCACCGTCACCATCGCCGCCTATTCCAGCATCGCCACCCATTGGCTGCCCGCTGTCATCCGGGATTTTCAGGAGAACTACCCCCACGTGGAGATCAAGCTGATGGAGGGTATCTGGCAGGAGGTGTCCCAGTGGCTGGAGGAGCGCACCGCTGACATCGGCTTCCTCAGCTATCAGGAGAATATGCCCTTCGAGTGGATCCCACTGGCCGAGGACCCCATGCTGGCCCTGCTGCCGCGGGATCATCCTCTGGCCGGTGCCGACTGCTACCCGCTGAAGCGGTGCGAGCAGGACAGCTTCATCATGCCCGCCCTGGGCTGTGATGACGACGTGGAGGCGCTGTTTGCACGCAATCACGTTGATCCCAACATCCGCTATACCACCATCGAGAACTTTTCCGCCATGTCCATGGTGGAGCAGGGCCTGGGTGTCAGCGTGATGAACAAGCTCATCACCGAAAAGCGTATCTGCGATGTCGCCATGATCCCCATCGACCCGCCGGCCAGCATCACGTTGGGCGCGGCACTCCACTCCCGGGCGGACGCCTCGCCGGCCGTAAAGATGTTCCTGAAATACGCCGTCCGTATGCTGACGAAGAGCGCCGTCTGAGCCTATCGGAAAATCTTATATCCATTCAGTGTTCCCCGCTTGCGGATACCCTGTGGAATAGGGTATACTTACTTTAAATAACAAAAGGGAAGGAGTGCCCCTATGGATAAGCGCATTCTCGTCATCAACCCCGGCTCCACCTCTACCAAGCTGGCCCTCTTTCAGGGTGAGCAAAAGCTGTTTGACGCCGCCGTGCGCCACAGCAAAGAGGACCTGAGCCCCTTCTCCTGGGTCATGGAACAGGCAGATTTCCGCCAGACCGCCATTGAAAAGGAACTGTCCGCCCACAATGTGGACCTGACCACGCTGGACGCCGTCTGTGCCCGGGGCGGTCAGCTGCCCTACTGTGCCGCCGGTACCTACCTGGTGGATCAGGACATGGTGGACTTCATGTACACGGTCCGCGATGCGGCCCATGCCTCCAATCTGGGCTGCGTGCTGGCCCTGCGTATCGCCCGTCCGCTGGGTATCCCCGCCTTCATCTGCGACCCCGTCACCGTGGACGAGATGACCGACGAGGCCCGGATATCCGGACACCCGGTGCTGCCGCGTATGATGACCGGCCACGCCCTCAACTGCCGCGCCATGGCCCTGCGCTGCGCCGGGACCGTCCTCCACAAGCCCCTGGCCGATTGCCGCCTGATCGTCCTGCACCTGGGCGGCGGCGGCTCCGCCCGCCTGTTTATCGGCGGCAAGATGGTGGACGGCGTCCGCGACGATGAGTGGATGTTCGCCCCGGAGCGCATGGGCGGCGTCAGCCTTCAGCCCCTGGTGGCCATGTGCTATTCCGGCGCATACACCAAGCAGGACATCATGGACCTCATCCGCGGCAAGGGCGGCCTGATGGCCCACCTGGGCACCGCCAATGCCCAGGAGGTGGAGCAGCGCATCGCCGACGGCGACGCGCACGCCAAGCTGGTCTATGACGGTATGCTGTACAGCTGTGCCCGGGCCATCGGCGGCCTGGCCGCCGCGGCGGATGGCCGCGTGGACCGCATTATCCTCACCGGCGGGCTGGCCCACTCCCGCTATGTGACCGGCTACCTGACGCAAAAGCTCTCCTTCATCGCCCCGGTGGAGGTCATGGCCGGCGAGTTTGAGTTGGAGGCTCTGGCCGCCGGCGCAAGCCGTGTCCTCAATGGGCAGGAGCAGCCACGCCGCTTCGCCGACATCCCGCAGGCATAAAAAAACAGTCCCGGCCGCCGCCGGGACTGTTTTTTTATGCTCTTTTTCTTCCGCAGACCTGGTACATCTCCCCATTGGAGATCACCGTGTCCACGTCCAGATACGGCGCCATCAGCGCCCGGACCTCGTCCTCGTGCAGCAGACCAAGAGACACGGGCTTCGCGCTGCCGCTGTGGTGGGCGTCCAGCGCCGCCCGGCTCATGCCGTGGGCGATGGACAGCCGCCCGCCGGGCCGGACCAGCTCTGCCAGCGTCCGGATCAGCCCCGCCGGATCGGGAAAGTGCGGGAAGGCGTTATAGACCATCACCACGTCGTAGGGCCCGCTGTCCCGCACGGCGGCGCTGTCCTCCACATCGCCGCATACCACCGTGATCTGCGTCCCGGCGGCCTTTTCCGCCGCCCGCGCCGCCATCTCCGGCGACAGGTCGACAGCCGTTACCCGCGCCGCGCCGCGCTTTACGTAGTCGCCGAACAGCACGCCGGTGCCGCAGGCCACGTCCAGCACCGTGCAGCCCTCGCATACCCCGGCGTTATCCAGTATCCGGGCGATGACCGCCTCATTCCGCACCATGCCCGCGTCCCAGTCCGGTGCCAGCCGGTCAAAGAACGCCTGTACATCCCGTTTGTCGATCATGCCGCCGCCCTCACGCGAAGAACGTGGCCGTGTCGATCTGCTGATAGCCGCCGAAGCTGTTGGGCATCCGATAGATCTCCTCCGCAATGCCCTTGCCCAGGAAAGCGCCGGTGATCTCGTTGAGCTTCTCGGTCATGTCAATGTCTGTGAACTGCTCCGGATAGACGCACTTGGCGGAGAACCAGGCATTGGCCAGCGCGATCTCATAGTTGGTGTAGTAGGCGTTGTACGCCATCTGTAGATACACCTTGCCCTCCTGCCACGCCTTGCAGCTGTCAAACAGGCCGTTGTCCTCCGCGTACAGGGGCTTGATGTTTTTCACCGCCGCCGCGTCGATGAGCATGATGTCCATGTCCGGCCCCAGTGCCGTGAACTTCTCGGCTTCGATGGGCTGTACGCCCTTGGCGCTCAGCCCGCTGACGGTGTTCTTGATGTTCGCCACGGTAAACGTGCTGTAGCTCTCTATGGTCATCAGGTGGTTGGTGGTGCCCCAGTTGCCCAGCCCGCAGATGTACACCGCCGGCTTGCTGTCCTCGGCGATACCCGCCGTCCGGGCCTGAATGTCCGCGGTCTCCGTGCTGACAAAGGCCAGCAGCTCCGAAGCGCGGGTCTCCTTGCCGAACACCTGACCCAGCAGGGTGATGGAGCCGCTGAAATCCTCGCTGAACACGCCGTCCACGCCGGTCCGCAGGGTGATGACCGGCACACCCACCTGCTGCTGCAGGGCTTCGGCCTTATCTGTGTCCTCATACTCGGAGACAATGATATCCGGCGTACAGGACAGGATCTTCTCCGCCTCCGCCGCCTGGGCGTTGGGGCCGCCCACGCCGCAGGAGGGCAGGGCGGCGAAGGTATCGCCGTACACCATCACATAGGGACGCGCCACACCGTCAAACATCTTGGGACGCTCCTCCAGCGTGGTGTTGTCGATGTCCTCCACACCGCACAGCAGGCTCACGTCACCCACATAGCTGTATAGCCGCAGCGCGCCCGCGCCGATGCACACCACCCGCTGGTAGCTGCCCGGCACGATCTCCACCTGGCGGCCGATCATATCCGTTATCGTCACGGTTTTCGGTGCGTCATCTGTGCCATCCTCCGCGGGCTTCTCGCCACAGCCGAACAGCGTCAGGGTCATCATCAGCGCCAGCACCAGGGCCAAAACTCTCTTAGTATTCATCTTCGTTTACTCCTATCAGTATTTTCTGTCCGTCGATCTCCGCCGCGCGCACCCGCGCACCGAATATATCCCACACCGTCTCCGGGGTCAGTATGTCCCCGTTTCCGGCGTATCGTACCTGTCCGTCTCGCATGAGGAACAGCCTGTCACCATAGGCCATGGCCTGGTTCAGGTCGTGCAGGGTGCACAGCACCGTCATGCCCCGTGTCCGGGCCAGCCGCCGCGCCTGCCGCAGGATCCGCTGCTCGTTGGCCACGTCCAGGTTGCCTGTGGGCTCGTCGAATACCAGCAGCTTCGGCTCCTGGGCCAGCGCCCGGGCAATGGCCACCTTCTGCCTCTCGCCGCCGGACAGCGTCTGCACATTCCGTTCCGCCAGCGCCGTCAGGTCCATGTCCGCCAGCGCGGCCTCCGCCGCCGTACGGTCCGCCGCACCGGGCTGTATGCCGAAGCGGCTCACCCGCCCGGCCAGCACCGCGTCGTATACCCGCAGCGCGCCGAATTGCAGCTCCTGGGGCACGTAGGCCGCCACCTGGGCCCGCTGCTGCCGTTTCATGGCGCCCAGCGCCTGTCCGTCAAAGAGGATCTGCCCCTGCTCCGGTGTACACAGCCCCAGCGTTGTTTTCAGCAATGTGGTTTTGCCGCAGCCGTTGCGGCCCAGCAGCACACCTACCTGTCCTGTTTCCAGTGACAGACTGGCGTCCCGCAGTACCGGTGCGCCCCGCCGTTCATAGCGGAAGGTCACGTGTTCCACCTTCAGCATACACCGCCCTCCTTTTTTCCAAAGATCAGCGTCAGGAAAAACGGCGCGCCCAACAGGGAGGTGATGGCTCCCACCGGCAGGGCGGAGCCGCTGCCGATACTGCGGCTCACCGCGTCCGCCGCCAGCAGCAGCGCGCCGCCGCACAGGGTCGCCGCCGGCAGCGCCCACCGGTGGTCGTGGCCCACCAGTCGCTTGACCGCGTGGGGACAGATGATACCCACAAAGCCGATCATCCCCAGGAACGACACGCACACCGCCGTGATGAGCGATGCCAGCAGCAGGGATACCCACCGCAGCAGCGCCACGTTCACGCCCATGCTGCCCGCGGCATCCCCGCCGCTGAGCAGCGCATTGTACCGCCAGGCCAGCGCCGCAAAGACCGTGATGCCCGCCGCCGTCACCGCCAGCATGATCCAGTCGGCCCGGTATGTAGCGCGGCCCAGGTCGCCGAAGCTCCAGATCACCGCGGCGGAAAGTCCCACATCCGTGGCGTAGAACTGCAAGATCGTGGTGGCCGCCGTCCACACGGAGCCAAGTGCGATACCCGCCAGCACCACCACATTGGGGGAGAAGTCCCGCAGCCGGCACAGCGCCAGCACCACCAGCACGGAGCCCGCCGCAAACACAAAGGCCAGCGCCGACGTGGCAAAGGGATCTGCCCCCGCCGTATAGCTGGTCAGGTTGTTGCCGGTGGACAGAAACCCGCCCGAGAGCGCGATGATGGACAGGTTCGCGCCGAACACCGCCGCGTTGGACACGCCCAGCGTGGCGGGGGAGGCCATAGGATTACCCAGCACCGTCTGCATGATAAGTCCGGATACGGATAATCCCGCCCCGGCAATAACAGCGGCCAGCAGCCGCGGCAGACGGATGTGCTGCATGATCCGCACCGCCGCGCTGTCCCCGCTGCCGAACAGCGCCGAAACACACTGCCGCACCGACATCCCGGAGGACCCCACCAGCAGCTCCAGCAGGGCCAGCAGCACCACCGCCGCAGCCAGCGCCGCGATCACCGCTATTTTTCTTTTCCGTGCCCCGTCAGCGCCCATGTCCTGCCTCCCGCGATTATATATGGTGTATCATACCTCAATTTTCTCCACGGCGCAACCCGGGTAGGGGGTTCCGATCATGCCGATATCTCAAATTTCTCACCGAATTCGTCCACCCAAACCGTGCGGTCCCTCTTGACAAACCACCTGCCCTGCGCCATAGTATACCTATCAGTTTTCTTTATAGGTGGTGCCGCCATGGATATCCAGAAATTACAGGCCCTGGCCGTCATTCAGGAGGCCGGCAGCTTCTCCCGCGCCGCAGAGACGCTGGGCTATTCCCAGGCGGGATTGACCTACATGATGAACAGCCTGGAAAACGAGATCGGCCTGCGTCTGCTGGACCGCAGCTACAGCGGCGTCCGCCTCAGCGAGACGGGCAAGACCCTCATGCCCAAGATCCACCGGCTGCTGCAGGTCTACGATGCCCTGAACGGCGAGATCAATGCCTGCAAGTGTGCCCAGCAGGCCACCCTGCGCCTGGCGGCGCTGGATACCGTCTCCACCCGCTGGGTGCCCCGGGCCGTGGCGGCGCTGAAGGCCGAGTATCCCCAGATCACCGTCAGCGTCATCTCCGGCAGCCCCATGCAGGTGGACAACTGGCTCCGCGACGGCAGTGTGGAGCTGGGCGTTACCGACAAGCGCTTCACCGGCACGGATATGGACTGGATCAGGCTCTGTGACGATCCTTTCCTGGCCGTTCTGCCGCCGGACAGCGATGTACCGGACCCCGTGCCCGTGACCTGGTTTACCGGCCGTGCTGTTATCATCCCCGACTACGGCACCAACACCGACACCACCCGCGTGTTCACCCGTGCCGGCGTGGAGCCCGTCTACACCGATGACCGTATGAACAACCGTTCTGTCCTGGCCGCCGTGGCCGCCGGATTGGGCAGCACCGTTTTTTCCCGGCTGGAGCTGGACTATTACGCCCGCCAGGACCTGACCGTCCGCGCCATGGACCCGCCCTGCTGCCGCGAACTGGGCGTGGCCCTGCGCCCCGGCGTCAAGGGCGACGCGGTGGTCCGTTCCTTCCTCCGTGCCCTTCGTGCCGCCGCCGACGCGGACAAATAAGCAAAAAAGAAACGCCCATAGGCGTTTCTTTTTTTGCTTATTTGAAGAATTCGAACCGCGGCTGCTCCTTCGTTACGGTGCCGGTCTCGATCTCCAGCCCCTCGCCGAAATACTTTTTCAGCAGCGCCACCAGCTCGTCCGCCGCCGCCTGTACCTCCGCCGCATTCACGTCGGAGAAACCGTCGATGGGGAACAGGATGGCCTTGGTGTTCTCGGTGATCTTGCCGCGCTCGGACTGCCGCCAGGTCCACCGCCGGGTCCGTATCTCGTGGCCGCAGGCATATACCGCCTCGCCCACGTCCGGTGACTCCTCCTCGGTGGAGCCGAAGGGAATGAACGTGTCGCCCTCCTCCGCCAGCCGGACGTCCAGCCCGTCTGCGATGGTGTCCAGATCGTGCGCGCCCATGGGCAGCCTGTGCTTGATGGACACCGCGTTGCCCAGGTCCACCGCCGCATTGATGTGGGGGAAGCCCTTGCCCTTGGCGATACGGGTCAGCAGTGCCTCGATGGAGCACATAAACTTATTGGGGTTGATGCCCAGGGCGGTGAACGCCGCCCGGTAGGGCAGGATATCCTCCGTCTCCTTGGGCTTTTTGCCGGTGAAATAGGCCTCGCACTCCGCCACATTCCCGGCCAGCATCTCCTCCAGCTCCGGAATGTCATGGGTGTTGTCCAGCCCGCGCACCGCCACCGCGCCGAAGCAGGCGTTGGGCAGCTTATCGAAAAATTCCTTTGATACCTGGTAGTACACAGCGTTTCCTCCTTGTCTGAAGTATGTGTCCGCGGCCTCCCCGGCAGGGAGACCGCCTGTTTTTGCCGATGGCATATTCTAACGCTTTAAAGGATAAAAATCAAGCCCTTTTTATCGCTGCTCCCGACCCAGCTTCAGTCCCAGATCAAAGGCCTGCCGGTTCAGCGGCAGCAGCGCCGGCTTTTTGCCCAGCTTGTGTTCTATAGTGCGCCACACCACGTCCTCCGGCACCACCTGGGTATAGCCCACGTACACACCCAGCATGATGATGTTCAGCACCTTGGCACTGCCCATCTCCAGCGCCAGCTCCGTCACCGGAGCCTTTACCACCTTGATATCCGTGCGCGTGATCTCGCTCTTGACGATGGAGCTGTTGATGTACAGCGTCCCGCCCGGCACCAGCTTGTACAGGAACTTGCTCAGGCTGGGGTCGTTCATGACGATCAGGTCGTCCATCTGATCGCCCAGCGGCGCGCCGATATCGTCATCGGAGATGACCACATAGCAGTTGGCGGTGCCGCCCCGCTGCTCCGCGCCGTAGGAGGGGAAGAACGTCACATTTTTGTCGGTGCTCTCGCAGGTGGCCTCCGCCAGGAACTTGCCCAGCGTCATCACGCCCTGTCCGCCGAACCCGGCGACCATCAGATTTCGTTCCATCACGCGCCCTCCTTATCCTTGTCCCGGATGACCCCCAGGGGGAACTCCTTGAACATTTTTTCCTCCAGAAAGCCCAGCGCCTCCAGCGGCTCCAGTCCCCAGTTGGTGGGACAGCTGGTGACGATCTCCACCAGCGAGAAGCCCTTGCCGTCCAGCTGGTTCTGGAATGCCTTTCGGATGGCCGCCTTCGTCCTGGCCACATTGGCGGGGTTGTTGCAGCTGGTGCGCTCCAGATAGTAGGGGGCTGTCAGCTGGTTCAGTATCTCGCACACATGCATGGGGTAGCCGTGCTCCCTGGGATCACGCCCCTTAGGCGCGGTGGTGGCCTTCATGCCCACCAGCGTGGTGGGGGCCAGTTGTCCGCCGGTCATGCCGTAGATACCGTTGTTTACAAAGATCACGGAGATATTCTCACCCCGGTTGGCGGCGGACATGGTCTCAGCCAGACCGATGGAGGCCAGGTCGCCGTCGCCCTGATAGGTGAACACCAGCGTGTCGGGGTTGCTGCGTTTGGCGCCGGTGGCCACGGCGCAGGCCCGCCCGTGGGCAGCCAGCAGATAATCGTAGGTGAAGTATCCCATGCCCAGACCGCAGCAGCCTACGCCGATGGCGCAGGTGCACTTGTCCAGCATATCCATCTCCTCCAGCACCTCGCCGATGAGCTTGAAGAGGGTGCTGTGCATACAGCCGGGGCAGAAGCCGTCTACCATATCGGGCTGAATGCCTTTTGTTCTCGTATATACCTTTTCCATGTCCGACGCCTCCTTATCGTTCCAGCAGTTTCCTGACCACGTCCATGACCTCGCCGCGTCCCATGATCTCGCCGCCCGCGTGGAGACACGTCTCGATGGGGCAGCGGTCGTTGATGGCCAGCCGGATGTCGTCCACCATCTGGGCGGGGATGCACATCTCCACGTCCAGAATGGCCTTGACCCTGTCAGAGTCCAGCCCCGCGTACACGTCGGCAGGGAAGGGGTACAGTGTTTTCGGGCGGATGAAGCCCACCTTGTGCCCCTTGGCCCGCAGCAGCTTTACCGCCGAGCGTGCAATACGCCCGCAGATGCCGTAGCCGGTGACGACCACCTCGGCGTCGTCCAGATACAGCGTCTCCGCCTCGCTGGGCCAGCTCTTGTACAGTTCCTCGGCCTTTTTGCAGTGGCGCTCCTGCTCCTTGGTGTCCCAGCGTCCGGCGTCGACAGTGGCCCGCGGCTCCTTGTAGGAATCGTGACCCACCGCCGCCCAGGGGCGGCACTGGTCCTTCAGCGCCTTGACCTCCTCGGCGGAGCGCTCCGGCGGCAGCGCCACCGGTTCCATGATGGTGCCCATCACGCCGTCGGTGAGGATCAGCACCGGGTTCCGGTCCTGCTGTGCGTAGTCAAAGGCCGCATAGGTCATGTCCACGGCCTCCTGCACGGTAGAGGGAGAGAACACCCGCATTCTGAACCCGCCGTTTCCGCTGGCCTTGGTGGCCTGGGCATAGTCCTGCTGTGCCGGCTGGATGGTGCCGATGCCGGGGCCGCCCCGCTGTACATTCACATATACGATGGGCACCCGCGCGCTGGCACAGAAGCTGACGCCCTCGCTCATTAGGCTGATGCCGCAGGAGGAGGAGCTGGTCATGGCCCGTGTGCCGGTACCGGCGGCGCCGTACACCATATTGATGGACGCGACCTCGCTCTCGCCCTGTACAAAGCTGCCGCCTACCTCCGGCAGCCGCCGTGCCAGATATTCCGGTATCTCGTTTTGCGGCGTGATAGGATAGCCGGCAAAGAACCGGCAGCCTGCCCGCACCGCCGCCTCAGCGATGGCCTCAGTGCCCTTCATAAATACTCTTGCCATGCTCCCGCCTCCTTATTTATACACTTCGATGGCCGCGTCCGGACACATACGTCCGCAGATGGCACAGCCGATGCAGTTTTCCGGGTGTGCGGCCACCACAAAGGGGTAGCCCTTGGAGTTGACCTCGTGTCCCACGGCCAACACGCCCTTGGGACAGAACTTCACGCAGTAGCCGCAGCTCTTGCAGCTCTCCGCGCGGATGGTGACTTGCGCCATTTCAATGCCTCCTTATCCTTCATCAAGTCCCGTCTCCGGGACAGTCATTCGCGGTGTGATGGGCAGCAGCGGCAGCTCCGTCCGGCCTTCGACCTCCGGCAGCAGCGTCTCCGACACCGCCGCCGCCTCCACCTTTACATAGGGCGTCAGCAGCCGGAGCCCCTGCTCCACGCCCGCTAAGAATTCCTCCGCCGTGGTGCCGATGCCCAGCGTGGGGTTCAGCAAAAAACGCGGCAGGCCAAGCCGCGCCGCCTTCAGCACGGCGCTCAGGGTCCCGTCGATGTGCGCCACCGTCCCCGACCAGGGCCGGTACGGGTTTACCACGAACCATGCATCCGCGCTCTTCAGCAGGTGTGCGTATCCGCCGATGAGCCTTGCCCCCGTGTCGTTGCCGCCCACGTCCAGAATGACGCTCTTGCTCTTGTCCAGCAGCAGCGGCACCAGTCCGCCCACCTGCGTGGGCGCGTCGGCACACTGCTGCTCGAAGTGCACCGTCACCCCCGCGCCCTCCAGCAGCTCCGCCGCGTCCCTTGACCGCAGCAGTGGCTTTGTCTGGTCCAGATCGAAGAAATGCACATCCCGTCTACACTCCGCCGCCGTCAGCGCCCACTGCACCGCCAGCTCAGATTTGCCGCACCCGGCCTCGCCCAGAAATATCGTCACCCGCTGCGCTGGGTCCGGTACATAGCGTGCCATACCATCCCTCCTTTAGCCCTTCAAAGTGCTGTATATTTACGAATACCATTATACCCGCCCGCTTTGCCCCTGCGAAGCGTAAATGCCCGTTATCCTATAAAGCTTTCTTATATCTGACGGCGTAAAAAAAGACCGGCACCCGCCGGTCTTTTTTCATATGCTTATCCGCCCAGATACGCCTTCTTGATGGCGTCGCTCTCCAGAAGCGCCGCGCCGGTGCCCTCCGTGACGATGCGCCCCGTTTCCAGCACATAGCCCCGGTCGGCCACCGCCAGCGCCGCCTGTGCGTTCTGCTCCACCAGAAGAATAGTGGTGCCGTCGGCGTGCAGCTGTCGAATGATGTCGAATATCTGCTCCACCAGCAGCGGCGCCAGACCCATGGACGGCTCGTCCAGCATCAGCAGCTTGGGATGGCTCATCAGCGCCCGGCCCATGGCCAGCATCTGCTGCTCGCCGCCGGACAGCGTCCCGGCCACCTGCTTCCGCCGTTCCTTCAGCCGCGGGAAGCGCTCGTACACGCTCTCGATGTCTGCGTTCAGGTCACCGCTCCGGCAATAGCCGCCCATGTCCAGGTTTTCCTGCACCGTCATGTGCTGGAAAATGCGCCGTCCCTCCGGCACAAGAGCCATGCCGCGCCCCACCAGCTTGTGGCTGGGCACGTGCCGCAGCTCCTCGTCCATAAAGCGCACGCTTCCCGTGCGGCTGCGGAGCAGCCCTGCCACGGTGTTCAGCGTGGTGGATTTGCCCGCGCCGTTGGCGCCGATCAGCGTCACCACCTCGCCCTGCTCCACGTGGAAGGACACGTCCTTCACCGCGTGGATGCTGCCGTAGTACACATTGATGTTCTCCACCTGCAGCACGCTGCTCATGCGCTCGCCTCCTTCTTCCGTCCCAGATACGCTTCAATGACCGCCGGATCCGCCTGGATGTCCGCCGGTGTGCCCTTGGCGATGATGTGCCCGAAGTTCAGCACGCAGATACCCTCGCAGATGTTCATCACCAGGTTCATGTCGTGCTCGATCAGCAGCACCGCGATCTGGAACGTATCCCGTATCTTTCGGATGTTCTCCATCAGCTCCGCCGTCTCCGACGGGTTCATGCCCGCCGCCGGCTCGTCCAGCAGCAGCAGACACGGGTTCGATGCCAGCGCCCGCAGGATCTCCAGCCGCCGCTGCGCGCCGTAGGGCAGCGAGCCCGCCCGTTCATCGGCATGACTCTCCATGTGGAAGATGCTCAGCAGCTCCTCCGTCCGTTCCCGGGCGATGTGCTCCTCCCGCGCATACCTGGGGAAATGCAGGATACTGCCCGCCAGCCCGTAGCGCACCGAGTCGTTCATGGCCACCATCAGGTTCTCCGCCACCGTCAGATCATTGAACAGCCGGATGTTCTGGAACGTCCGGGCGATACCGGCCTTGTTTACCTGTGCGGTGGTCATGCTGTGGGTGTCCTTGCCATCCAGCAGGATAGCGCCCGCTGTGGGCTGATACACCTTCGTCAGCAGGTTGAACACCGTGGTCTTGCCCGCGCCGTTGGGGCCGATCAGCCCCGCGATCTCCGTCCGGCCGATGGTCAGATCGAAGTCCTCCACCGCCTTCAGCCCGCCGAAGGTCACGCCCAGCCCCACGCACTCCAGCACCGGGGACTTGTCGATGTCCCGTTCCGGCAGCAGCACGGAGGACTGGCGCTTCACCAATTTCGTTTTCGTCGTCACAGCGCCGCACGCTCCTTTCGCCCGGGGGTCAGTTTTTCCTTAGCAGAGGCAAAAAACCGCTTCATCGTGGGGTTGTTCGTGGCCTGCATCACCAGGATCAGCACGATGGCATACACCAGCATACGGTAGTCCGCCACCTCGCGCAGCGCCTCCGGCAGCACCGTCAGCACGATGGCCGAGATCACGGAGCCCGGCACGCTGCCCATGCCGCCCAGCACCACGATGACCAGGATCTCGATGGACATATTGTAATCAAAGGCAGCCGCCTTGATGTTGGCCAGTGAGTGGCCGTACAGCACGCCGGCACAGCCTGCGAAGAACGCCGCGATGACGAACACCGCCAGCTTGTACCATGTGACGTTCAATCCCACGGACTCCGCCGCGATGCGGTTGTCCCGGATGGCCATGATGGCCCGGCCGTACTTGGACCGCTTCAGGTTCAGCATCACCGCCACCGTCAGCAGCACCAGCACCGCGCCGTAGGGGAGAAGGTCCTTCGCCCCGGCGTAGATGGAGGAGGTGTCCAGACCCAGCGCGCCGCCGGTGATGTTCAGGTTGGTGATGATGTTCTTGATGATCTCGCCGCAGGCCAGCGTCACGATAGCCAGATAGTCGCCCCGCAGCCGCAGGGCCGGCAGTCCCACCAGCAGTCCGAAGACCGCCGCCATCAGGCCGCCCGCCAGCATACTCACCGGCAGGCGCACGCCCAGCGGCAGGGCGGTGGTGTGCAGCGCGATCGCCACCAGACACCCGGAGAACAGTCCCACGGACATGAAGCCCGCGTGGCCCAGGCTCAGCTCGCCCAGCAGGCCCACCACCAGGTTCAGCGACACCGCCATCACGATGTACACCGCAACGGGCACCAGCATATTCGTTACCTGCCGGGTCAGATGCCCGGTATACAGCAGCGCCGCCATTACCACAAACAGTGCGGCCACCGCCGCCACGGTCAGCAGGTCCGTGCGCTGTCTTTTTTTCTGTGTCAGCTGCATTTCCTTCACCTCACACCTTCTCCTGCATGGGCTTGCCCAGCAGGCCCGTGGGCTTGACCACCAGCACGACCACCAGCACGGCGAACACGATGGCGTCCGCCCACAGGGTAGAGATATACGTCTTGGACATCTGCTCGATCAGGCCCAGCAGTATGCCGCCCAGCATGGCGCCGGGGATGGAGCCGATGCCGCCGAACACCGCCGCCGTAAAGGCCTTGATGCCGGGCATGGCGCCGGTGGTGGGCTTGATGTACACATAGGTCATGCCATAGAACATACTGGCGAAGGCCGCCAGCGCCGAGCCGATGGCAAACGTCAGCGTGATGGTCCTGTCCACGCTGATGCCCATCAGCGTGGCGGCGTCCTTGTCCTCGGACACGGCCCGCATGGCTTTGCCCAGCTTCGTTTTGTCGATGAACAGCGTCAGCGCTGCCATCAGCACCGCTGTCACCGCCAACGTCAGCACGGTGATGCCGTCCACCTGCACGCCGCCCACGGAGAAGCTGCCCAGCTTTACCAATGTGGGGTAGGCCATCTGCTGCGAGCCGAAGAGCAGCAGCGCCGCGTTCTGCAAAAGATAGCTGACGCCGATGGCCGTGATGAGCACACTCAGCGGTGCCGCCTGCCGCAGGGGCTTATAGGCGCAGAACTCAATGACCACGCCCAACACCGCGCATACCACGATGCTGACGATCACCGTCACCCACGGGGACAGTCCCAGCTGCGCCACCGCCACAATGCCGCTGTATGCGCCCACCATGATCACGTCGCCGTGGGCGAAGTTCAGCATTTTGGCGATACCGTAGACCATGGTGTAGCCCAGCGCGATCAGCGCGTAGATGCTCCCCAGGCTCAGCCCGCTTATCAATGTTTGTATCAAATTCGTCATAGTCGTCATTCCTTTGCATGGCGCCCGTTCCGCCCTCCCGGCGCTGCGCCGGGAGGGCGTATGGGCTTATTGTGAGGAAGATAGGTAGCTTACTTGCTTACGCCTCCGCGTCGGCTGCGGTATCCGCAGCGTCTCCGCTCTCCGCGCCGGCGGCGTCATTGGCGTTGTCCTGACCGAACAGGGTGCCCACGCCGTTCTTGTAGAGGATGGCGCTGGCGGCCTTGTTGGTGTTGCCGTCGGCGCTCCAGGTCATAGTGCCGGTCACGCCCTCCACGGTGATGGTGGGCATCACAGCGGCCAGGTCAGCGCCGGAGGTGCTGCCGTTGGCGGCCTCCACAGCGGCCTTGACGGCGTACACCGCGTCATAGGCATCCGCGGCAACTGGTCGGGGGTGGCGTTGTAGGCGTCCTGGTATGCCTTCACAAAGGCCTGGACCTTGGGGTCGGCGGAATCCGCGGCGAAGGGGGTCATCATCAGCACGTTATCCGCAATGGTCACATCCTGGCTCACCTTGCCCAGAATGCCGTCCAGACCGTCAGCGCCGAAGAAGTACACATCGTCGGCAAACTTACCCTTGGCCTGGGTCAGGAAGGTGGAGGCCTCCTCCGCGTAGATGGGGATGAACACGACCTTCACGCCGGAGGAAGCAAGGGCGTTCACCTGGGTGGAGAAGTCGGTGTTGGTGGCGGTGGTGAAGGTCTGCGTCTCCTTGATGGTCACGCCGGTGTTCTGGCACTCGGCCACGAAGGCATTGTACAGACCCACAGAGTAGTCGTTGTCGCTCTGATAGAACACGCCTACTTCGGTGGCCAGGGCGTTGTCGGTGAGGTAGTCTGCTGCCGCGGTGCCCTGATAGGAATCGTAGAAGCAGATACGGAACGCCTTGTCGTTGCCGTCGATGCATTTGTCGGCGGAGCCAGTGGTCTCCATCACCAGCACGTCGTCGGCTTTGGCCGCCGCCACCACGGAGGCCGTCTCACCGGACAGCACCGCGCCCAGACTGACGTTCATGCCCCAGTCCATCAGCTTGCCGTAGGCAGCCACGGCGCTCTCCGGGTCGCCCTGAGAGTCCTGGAAGCTCAGCTCCAGCTGCTTGCCGTTCACGCCGCCGGCGGCGTTGATCTCCTTGACGGCCAGCTCCGCGCCGTGCTGTACGGACAGACCATAGTTGGCATAGCCGCCGGTCAGGGGGCCGACGCCGCCCAGCTTAATGGTCTCGGTGCCGCTGGCATCGCCGCTGCCGCCGTTATCGCTCTTGCTGCCGCAGGCCACCAGGCTGAACGCCATCACAGCGGCTAAAAACATTGCAACTACTTTCTTTTTCATGGTTTTGTTCTCCTTTACGTTGGTTTTCTTAGGAACTATGCACCGGCGGCGTCTGCCGCAGGTATACAAAAAAGCGGCTCCGCCAATGGCGGAGCCGCTTCGCTGTATCAGGTGTCAGCGCGTCATGCGGTTATCCGTGCCAATGGCGTATGTGCAGAGGCGGCCAGTACCAGCAGTACCAGCACCAGAGCGCAAATAATAATGGACGCCATAATAATGGCGCCCAGCACGGACAGGATGACAGTATGAGAAGCGGCGCAGGCGCAGCAGAAAGCAGCACCGGCGCAGGCGGCGGTCATCATGGTATTCATGGCTTTCTTCGTGGTCTTGGTCATCACGGCCGCCTCCTTTCGCTTCGGAAATGTTGGGCCTATTGTAGCAAAGCAAAATTCCAAAGTCAACGGTGTTCTCACAAAAATTGTCATCATATCGCACAATCAGCCACAATATGTATTATGCAATATGCATAAAAACGAACCACTTTCTCCCAGAAACTGGAAATTCCACGGCCGCAGCCGGTCTGCCGCTCCGAACACAAAAAACGATATAGACGGACAAACATACGACAATACCGAACAATGCCCCTTGCATTTTCTGCGTTATCCTGTAAAATAGACAGCGAACCTCCGCGCGGTACGCGCGGAAGCGGAACAGACTGAAAAGGGAGGCCCGTCCATGCATACGCCCCGGCACCCCACACGCAGCATAACGATCATGGCGTCAGCGCTGCTGGCGCTGTTTCTGCTGTCCTTCGTGCTGGGCCGCTACGGCGTCCCTCTGGGCGAGGTGGTAAAGATACTCCTCTCCCGCGTCTTTTCTATTGAACAGACCTGGACGGACAACATGGCCATCGCCGTGTGGAATGTCCGCCTGCCCCGCATCCTGCTGGCCTGCCTGGTGGGCTGCGGCCTCTCCGCCGCCGGCACCGCCTACCAGACCGTGTTCCAGAACCCCATGGCCGCACCGGATATCCTGGGCGCGTCCTCCGGCGCCTGCTTCGGTGCGGCGCTGGCGATCCTGACGGGCCAGAGCACCGTGATGGTCACCGTTTTCGCCTTCCTGGCCAGCCTGCTGTCCGTGGCCCTGGTCTATCTGGTGGGCCGCCGATCCCGGGGCAGCCGTGTGGTGAGCCTCCTGCTGGCCGGTATCATGGTAGGCTCGCTGTTCTCGGCCTGTACCTCCTATATCAAGCTGGTGGCCGATCCCACCAACCAACTGCCCCAGATCACCTACTGGCTCATGGGCAGCCTCTCCGGCACCCGTATGCACACCGTCGCCTTTGCCGCCGTCTGTATGGCGGCAGGGCTGACGCCCCTGCTGCTGCTCCGCTGGCGCATGAACCTGCTGACCCTCTCGCCGGATGAAGCCCGCGCCATGGGCGTCCACACGGACCGCCTGCGTCTGGCGGTGATCCTCTGCGCCACGGTGCTGACGGCCTCCGCCGTCTCCGTCTCCGGCATGATCGGCTGGGTGGGTCTGGTGATCCCCCATCTCAGCCGCCGCCTCGTGGGTAACGACTGCCGCAGGCTCCTGCCCATGGCCTGCCTGTTCGGCGCGGCCTTTCTGCTGCTGGTGGACGACCTGGCCCGCACCCTTGCGGCGACGGAGATCCCCATCGGTATCCTGACGGCCTTCGTGGGCGCGCCGTTCTTTATCTACCTCATGGTGAAGGGAGGCGACCGCCTGTGACCCTCATGGTATCGCACCTGACCTTCGCCTATCCCAAGGCCCCGCCGGTGCTGGAGGATGTCTCTTTCACCGTGCCCGCCGGTGATTTTCTCTCCGTGCTGGGTGCCAACGGTGCCGGCAAGAGCACCCTCTTCCGCTGCCTGCTGGGCGGCCTGGAGGGCTACACCGGCACCATCTCGCTGGACGGCCGCGACGTGCGGACCTTCTCCCGCCGGGAGCTGGCGGCCCGCATCGCCTACATCCCGCAGATACACCGTCCCACTTTCGGCTATTCCGTGCTGGACACCGCTCTCATGGGCCTGACCCGACACTTGTCCCCGTTCCAGAGCCCCTCCAAGGCCCTGGAGCAGCAGGCTCTGACCGCCCTGGAGCAGCTGGGTGTGGCCCACCTGGCGCAGCGGAACTTCGCCGCCCTCTCCGGCGGCGAGCAGCAGCTGGTGCTCATCGCCCGCGCTCTGTGCCAGCAGTCGGAGCTCCTCATCATGGACGAGCCCACCGCCTCTCTGGATTACGGCAACCAGCTCCGTGTGCTGGAGCAGGTGCGTTCCCTGTCGGAGCAGGGCTACACCGTCCTGCTCTCCACCCACGATCCCCAGCACGCCCTGCGTTTTTCCCGCCGCGTCCTGGCCCTGCAAGGGGGCAGCGTGGCGGCGGAGGGCGATACCCGGAGCGTGCTGACGCCGGACCTGATCCGGCAGCTCTACGGTGTGGAGTCCGTACTGCTGGATACGCCCGACGGCGCGGCCCTGCTGCCGGTGCGGAGAGGTGACCGCCATGTTTAGCTGGTCAGCGGACACTGTCCGCTTCATGGCCGATGCCTGCCGCCGCACCGACTTCCACGAAAAGCTGACGGCGCTGCTGCTGCCGTACCTGAAGCCCACGGATCATATCTGCGACGCCGGCTGCGGCCTGGGATACCTGTCCCTGGCCCTGTCATCCCATGCGGCCCATATCACGGCGGCGGAGCGCGACGCCGCGGCCCTGTCCGTCCTGCGGCAGGAGCTGGACGCCCGGGGCGTTGCCAATGTGACGCCCCTGTGCGCCGATGTGCTGGCCTATACGCCGCCGGTGCCCTTCGACGCCATGGTGTTCTGCTTTTTCGGCAGCATGGAGGAGATACTGGCCGCCGCCCTCCGCCAATGCCGTGGCACGGTGCTGGCCGTGGTGCGTGACGACGTGTGCCACCGCTTTTCCGGGGCACCCCGTGCGCCGGGCCGCCATAGCTTCGATGCCGCCTGCGGTGTGCTGGACGCCCACGGTATCCCCTATACGGCGCAGCGTGCGGCGCTGGACTTTCCCCAGCCCTTCCGCACCCTGGAGGATGCCCGGACATTCCTGACCATCTACGGCGGGGGAGCGCCTGCGGAGGACGATCTCCGCACCAAACTTATTTCCACCGGCGATCCGGACTTCCCGTGGCAGCTGCCCGGCGTCCGCCGCTTTGGAATGATTGCATTTTCAACAGAAGAAGGAGAACACATATGAACAAGACAAAACGATTGCTGGCGCTGGTCCTGGCGCTGGTGATGAGCCTGACCCTGTTTGCCTGCGGCCGGAAGGCCCAGGACGACGAGACCGACGACAGCACCCGGACGGAGGACGCCACCCGCGTGTTCACCGACTCCTGCGGCCGCGAGGTCACCGTCCCCACCGATATCCAGAAGGTGGCCGTCTCCGGCCCTCTGGCCCAGATGGTGGTCTTTGCCATCGCCCCGGACAAGATGGTGGGTGTGGCCAATGCCTGGGACAAGACCGCCGAGAATTACTTTGACCAGAAGTATCTGGACCTGCCCCTGCTGGGCCAGCTGTACGGCGGCAAGGGCGAACTGAACCTGGAGACGCTGCTGACGGCCGATCCCGACGTGGTCATCGATGTGGGCGAGCCCAAGAGCACCATGGCGGAGGACCTGGACGGCCTGCAGGAACAGACCGGCATCCCCTTTGTCCACATTGACGCCTACCTGGCCTCCATGGACGATACCTATGCCATGCTCAGCGACCTGCTGGCTATGCCCAACGAGGGTCAGGCCCTGGCCGACTACTGCCGCAATGCCTATGACACCGTCAAGGCTATCGTGGACGGCGTGGAGAAGGCCGATGTCCTGTATATCACCGGTGAAGATGGCCTGAACGTCATCGCCAGGGACTCCTATCACGCCGAGGTCGTCGATATGCTGTGCAATAATCTGGCTGTGGTGGACGAGCCCTCCTCCAAGGGTACCGGCAACGAGGTGGACATGGAGCAGATCCTGAACTGGGACCCCTCTATCGTGTTCTTCGCCCCCGGCAGCATTTACAGCACCGTGGCCGATAACGAGAACTGGCAGACCATACCTGCCATCAAGGACGGCAGGTATTACGAGGTGCCCTTCGGCCCCTACAACTGGATGGGCTTCCCGCCAAGCGTCCAGCGCATCCTGGGTATGCAGTGGATGGCCAAGGTCCTGTACCCCGAGGCTGCCGATTACGATATGTACGAGGTCGCCCAGACCTATTTCCAGCTGTTCTACCACTGCGACCTGACCATCGACCAGTACAACGCGCTGGTGGCAAATTCTCTCCCCGCTGTGGAGGCCGCCGGCTGAATAAACGAACAGGGAGCGGCACCGCCGCTCCCTATGGCCCTTGAAAGGAGACACATATGAACAACATCTTCCAGACCCTGCTCTACCAGCGGGAAAAGCAGAAGGACACCGTGCTGGCCACCATCGTGTGGGATGACGGCTCCGCCCCCCGCGGCGCGGGCAGCCAGATGCTGGTGGGGGCGGAGGGTCTGCTCTCCGGCACCATCGGCGGCGGCGCGGTGGAGCTGCGGTCCATTCAGCTGGCCCGGGCGCTGCTGGCCGGTCAGCACGTGGACGCCCTGTATGACTTCAAGCTCTCCCGTGACGGTGAGCTGGGCATGGCCTGCGGCGGCGATGTGACGGTGCTGTTCACTCCCGCCCGGTTGTCGGATCGCGTCTGGGACGCGCTGGCGGCGGAGGTGCTGCGCCGCGTGCGTGACCGTGTGCCCGTCTGGCTGGTGCTGCCGCTGGACGGCGCCGCGCCCCATATCGCCGAGACGGCGGAGACGGGCGAGGGCGTGTTCTCCCTGCCGCTGCCGGTGGGGGAGCGCGCGGTCATCTTCGGCGCGGGACATATCGCTCGTGCGCTGACGCCTCTGCTGCGGACGATTGGCTTCCGTCCCGTGGTGGTGGATGATCGGCCGGGCTTTGCCACGGCGGAGCATTTTCCCCAGGCGGACCGGACCATCTGCGGCGACTTTGACCGCATCAGCGACTACCTGACGCTGACGCCGGAGGACTATGTGGTCATCATGACCAACGGCCATGAGCACGACTTTCAGGCGGAGGTGCAGGTGCTGCGGGGCGAGACGGCCTATGTGGGCGTCATCGGCTCCCGGAAGAAAACGGCCTTCGTGAACCAGCGCCTGCGGGAGGCGGGCATTCCCGAGGAGAAGATCGCCTTTGTCCACACGCCGGTGGGCACACCCATCAAGGCCGTGACGCCGGAGGAGATCGCCGTGTCCATCGCCGGTGAGATGATCTGCGTCCGTGCCGCACGGCGCGAAGCGGCAGGGGAGGTACACCATGGCTGCCCCATGCACTGACCACCTGTTCCTCACCGGTGACAAGGGCGTGGGCAAGTCCACGCTGGCGCGCTGCCTGCTGGCCGGGCATACACCCTGCGGCTTCCGCACGGTGCGGGTAACAGGCGTGCTGGACCGACCCTCTGTGCATCTGCTGCCCGCGGTGGGCGGAGTACCGTCGGCGGAAAATCTGCTGTTTTACGGCGGCGCTTATTCCTGCGATAGGTTCGACACGCTGGGCACGGCGGCCCTGCGTGACCGTGACGGGGACGTCCTGCTGATGGACGAGCTGGGCCCGGCGGAGTCCGGTGCCAAAAAATTCTGCGAAGCGGTGCTCGCGGCCCTGGACGGTGACCTTCCCGTTCTGGGCGTCCTGCAAAAGGCGGACACGGAATTTCTCCGGGCGGTGGCCGGTCATCCCCGGGTGCGTCTGGTGACCGTCACCGTGGAAAACCGGGACGAGCTGTGCCGTACCATGAACCTTTAACAAACGCTGCGCTATGGTGTACCACAGGTGACAAAAAGGTATAAATAAGAGCGCAGGAGAGCGCCAACAAAAGCAGCCTAAAGTAAACGAAAGTGACATGCACCGTCAAAGGACGCGGGAAGATCCCGCGTCCTTTTTTCGACTTTTACTTCCCATAAGGGACGGTTTGCGGTATACTATGGGGGAGAAAACAGGGGAGGTGACGCGATGAAGCTGCGTATCATCACCGGCCGCGCCGGTGCGGGAAAAAGTAAGCTGGTGCTCGAAACCATTGCGGCACAACGGTTTGAGCGCCCGCAGATTTTGCTGGTACCGGAGCACGCCACCCACGAGGCGGAGCTGGATCTCTGCCGCGCGCTGGGGGATACCGCCAGCCGTGACGGGGAGGTGCTGAGCTTCCAGAGCCTTGCCACCCGCGTACTGTCACAAACCGGAGGCATATCCGATATAACGTTAGATAATGGTGGTAAAATACTGATAATGCGCCGCGCCTTGCAGGAAGTTTCGTCATATTTGACGGTGTTTTCCAAGCCGTCACAGCGCCCGGCCTTTCTGCGGGAGCTGGTGGCCCTGGCTGATGAGCTGTACGCCTATAAAATCGCGCCGTCCCTTCTGCTGCAACAGGTTCAGGACATTCCGGGCGCCGCCGGAGATAAGCTGCGCTCTACGGCGCTGCTGTTCGGCGCTTATGACGCGCGACTCCACGGCGGTGACTTTGATGCCCGGTCAAAAGTGCAGAAACTCTGCGATAAACTACCGAATTCGGACTATTTGCTTGGAAAAGATATCTATATTGATGGGTTTTCCTATTTCAACCGAACGGAGGAGGATATCATTGCCGCCGCGCTGAAACAGGCCAACTCTGTTACAGTGACTCTGCTGGGCGATGACAGTGACCCGCAGCTCTTCCGCAACGGCATACAGCAGCGGGAACGCCTGCGCAGACTGGCGAAGGACGCCGGTTGTAGTTGTGAAGTAGAAAACCTTGTCAGGAACAGCGACACAGCGTTTTCGCACCTGGAGCGATACTTCCTCGGCGCGGAAAAAGCGTGGACAGGCAGCACGCCGTCCATCACCTTGTATCAGGCCAACACCGCCTATTCCGAGGTGGAGTATGTGTCCGCGCAGCTGCGGGCGCTGGCACAAAATGGCGTTCGCTGGCGTGAGATGGCCGTGGCGGCGCGGAATATGGAGGTATATGGCCCGTTGCTGGAGGCCGTGTTCCGCCGGGACGATGTTCCCGCCTATATCAGCCGCCGGAGCGACATTTTGGAGCAGCCGGTCCTGACGCTGCTGCTGTCCGCCGTCGACGCAGTGACAGGCGGCTTCGAGTATGAGGACGTGTTTCGGTGCCTGAAGACCGGCATGACAGACCTGACAGCGGCGGAATGCGATCTTCTGGAAAACTACGTGATCCGTTGGGAAATTCGGGGTAATATGTGGCTGCGGGACGCCGACTGGACGGCAGACCCGGATGGATACAGCGGAGAGATAACTGATTATCGCCGGGAACAGCTGGCCGAGATAAACGCGGTCAGAAGAAAAGTCAGAAAACTGTTTCTTACCCTGAGTGATGGGATGAAAGTCAATAAAACGGTAAGAGGTAAAGCTGAAGCACTTTACAGATTTGCGGAGGATGCCGGTACACCGGCCGTGTTGGAACAGCGGGAGAAAGAATTGCTGGAGCAGGGGCAGATGCAGGCGGCAGAGGAGTATGCCCAGCTGTGGCGGATATTCTGTGATGTGCTGGATCAGTTCGTGGCGCTTTTGGGTGACACGGAGGTGGACGGCGATGAGTTTGCGCGGCTGCTGCGGCTGACGCTGAGCCAGTATGCCGTGGCCACCATACCAGCTGCGCTGGACCAGGTAAAGGTAAGCCCCCTGACGCGAAATGACCGCCATACAGTGCGGCATCTTTTCCTGCTGGGCGCCAATGACCATGTGCTGCCCACGGTGGAGAAGGGCGGCGGTATATTGGACGAACAGGAGCGTGAGCTTTTGCAGCAGCAGGGAATACTGCTGTCCGACGCCACGTTCGACCCGCTGAGCAATGAGCTGCAGAATATCTATGCCGCCCTGGCCCAGCCAACGGAGACACTGACCGTGTCCTGGTGCGCCGGCGATGAGTCGGGGGCGAAGCTGCTGCCGTCCTTTGTGGTAGAGCGTATCCGCAAGTTGTTTCCGCAAGTGGAAATACAACGGGAAGACGGCGCGTACCGCTGCGGACTGCCTGCGGCAGCGCTGGCACTGGCGGGACAGCGGCCCGGCGGTGCGCTGTGGCGTTATTTTGAGATGCATGGACAGGGCGGTACGCTGGAGAAGATGGCAGCGGCCCGGGCTATGGGCCGGGGAAGGCTGTCACCCGGGGCGGTACGCAGCCTGTACGGCAGTACGCTGGCCATGTCCGCCTCGCGGCTGGACCAGGTGAAGAGCTGTCACTTTGGCTATTTCATGGAGTACGGCCTGCGGGCCAGGGAACGGACAAAGGCGGATTTCCAGGCGCCGGAGGTGGGGACGTTTATCCACTATCTGCTGGAGAATGTTCTGCGGGAGGTGGAGCAGCAGGGGAAGCGGTCGGAAAGACCGGCGCTGGCGGCGTTGGTGCGGCGGTATACGGATGAGTATGTCCGGACGGTCATCGACGGTTACGGCGAGAAGAGCGCACGGTTCCGGTATCTGTTTTCCCGGCTGCGGGAGACGGCGTTGGTCATTGTTGAGAACGTGCTGGATGAGCTGGAGCATTCGGATTTCCGGCCTGTGGCCTTTGAATTGGGCTTCGGCGGCAAAAACGGACAGCTGCCTGCCGTCACGGTGACGGCGGGAGATACCACGCTGTCCGTCACCGGTAAGGTGGATCGGGTGGACGGCTGGCTGAAGAACGGGAAGCTATATCTGCGAGTAGTGGACTACAAAACCGGGAAAAAGGCTTTTGATCTGGCGGATGTGCGCTACGGCCTGGGTATTCAGATGCTGCTGTATCTTTTCGCACTGCAGCGGTACGGCGGGGACTATTTTGGGGCGGCGGTGGAGCCGGCGGGAGTGCTGTACCTGCCGGCGAGGGACGTCGTCAAAAAGGCGGATCGGGCCATCGCGCCGGACAAGCTGGCCGCGCTGCTGCGGGGCGAGCTGCGTCGGACGGGCATGGTGCTGTCCGACCCAGAGGTGCTGACAGCCATGGAGCACAGTGCGCTGGAGTCACCCTGCTATTTGCCTATTGCAGTGAAAAAGGACGGTTCGGTCAGCGGTTTGGCGGCCAGTGTGTTGACGGATGCGGCCCAGATGGGCAAAATGGGTCGGTATGTGGACGAGCTGCTGCGGAAGGTAGCCCGGGAGCTGGGCGATGGCAATATTGACGCAGATCCATGCCGCAGGGGGCCTCAGGAAAGTGCCTGCGACTGGTGTCCCTTCGCGTCGGCCTGCTGGTTTGACGAGAAACGGGACAAGCCTCATTATCTGCAAAAGACCACGCCGGAAGAATTCTGGCAGCTGGTGGACGAGGAGGTGACGCGCCGTGGCTGACATCCAACTGACGGCACAGCAGCGTGGGGCAGTGGAGGACCGGGGCGGCAGCCTGCTGGTGTCCGCCGCCGCCGGATCCGGCAAGACGAAGGTGCTGGTCGAGCGTGTGTTCGCTTATCTGACGGAGGAACACTGCCACATAGACGATTTCCTTATTATCACATTTACCCGCGCCGCTGCCGCCGAACTGCGGACAAAGCTGGCCGCAGAGCTGGCGAAGCGGGTGGCACAGGACCCGGAGAACAGTCACCTGCGGCAGCAGATGTTCCGGGTGTATCAGGCGGACATCAAGACGGTGGACGGCTTCTGTGCAGGGCTGCTGCGGGAGCATATCCATCTGCTGGAGCCGGTGGATGGGCGGAGTCTGACGCCGGACTTCCGTATCCTGGATGAGACGGAGGCCGGCGTGCTGAAGCAGCGGGCACTGGAGGATGCATTGGAGGCGTTCTATCAGCGGATCGAGCAGGGGGACGAGGGCTGCCGGGCGTTGGCGGAGACGCTGGGCTTCGGCCGGGATGACCGGGCGTTGGCGGCGCTGGTGCCGGAGCTGCACGGAAAATTGCAGAGCCATCCCTACCCGGACAAGTGGTTGGAGAAGGCTGCGGAGAGCTGGGCGAACCTGCCGGAACGGCTGGGCGACAGCGTGTACGGCCGGACGATCATGGAGGACACGGTGCGCCGCGCCAGTTACTGGGCGGGGCGGCTGGAACGCGCCGTGAAGGATATGGAAGACTGCGAGAGCGTGTATAACGCCTATGGAGATCGGTTTTTGGAAACGGCGGCGCAGCTGCGGGAATACGCGGCCGCGGCCCGGGAAGGCTGGGATGCCATGGGCCGTGTGCAGCCGGCCTTCCGACGGATGGGCGTGGTGAAGGGGGACGAATGCGCCGGGGCGAAGGACGCGGCGCGGGCGGTGCTGGAAAAGTGCCGTGACGCATTGAAGAAGCTGTCCGCACCGTATCAGACGGCGGAGACGGAGTTGCTGGGCGATCTGCAGGTCATCGCGCCCGCTATGCGGGCGCTGCTGGCACTGACAGGGGACTTCGACAAGCGGTTCCGGGCAGAGAAGGTGCGGCGGAACGCTATGGATTTCTCTGACCAGGAACACTACGCCGTGCAGATGCTGTGCCGCCAGGACGGAACGCCCACGGAGCTTGGCGAGCAGGTGTCCCGGCGGTACCGGGAGATCATGGTGGACGAGTATCAGGACACTAATGAAGTGCAGAACTGTATCTTCCGGGCGGTATCGCGGCAGGGAGAGAATATCTTTGCCGTGGGCGATGTGAAGCAGAGCATCTACCGGTTCCGGCTGGCGGAACCGGGGATATTCCTGGAAAAATACAGGACCTATGCCGATGCGGACCACGCTGCGCCGGGTGCGCCGCGGCGGCGGGTACTGAGCCGGAACTTCCGGTCACGCCGGGAGGTGCTGGCAGCTGCGAACTTTGTGTTCGCGGCGCTGATGTCCCGGGAAATGGGCGAGCTGGATTATACAGAGGAGCAGCATCTTCACTTTGGGGCGGAATACTATCCGGAGGTGCCGCGGGAGACAGAGTTCCACTATCTGGCTGTGGAGGACACACCGGAGCAGCGGTTCGACCGGGCGGAGGCCGAGGCGCGGTTCGTGGCAAAGCGTATTCGCCGTATGCTGGACGAAGGGTTCACTGTCCGGGGTGAGGACGGCACCATGCGTCCGGCAGCACCGGAGGATATCGTGATACTGATGCGCTCACCCAGCGCCCGGCAGACGGTATTCGCCGCCGCCTTGGCACGGGAGGGGATCCCCTGCGACGGCGGGGAAAGTGAGGATTTCTTCTCGGCGATGGAGGTCGCAGTGGTATTGTCACTGCTGGAGGTGGTGGATAACCCACGGCAGGATGTGCCGCTGATCGCGGTGCTGCGTTCGCCACTGGTAGGCATGAGCGCCGACCGGCTGGCGGAGATACGGGCCGTACAGCGTGAGGGGGATTATTACGAGGCGCTGCGGCAGGATGAGGGTGAGGACGCGCAGGCGTTCCTGTCGCTGCTGCATGAGCTGCGGCAGGTGGCGCGGGAACTGTCCGCCGATAAGCTGCTGTGGTATATCTATGACCGCTGCCGGGTGCAGGCGATCTTCGGTGCCATGGAGGACGGTACAGCCCGCCAGGCGCGTCTGAGGGCACTGTATGACTATATACGGCGGCTTGTGCAGGGCGGCAGAACGAGTCTGTTTGACTGTGTGTGGCAGGTACGGCAGCTGCTGGAAAGCGGCGATGCGCCGGCCATTACCGCTTCAGGTGCAGCGGGCGGTGTGCGCTTGATGAGCGTGCATAAGTCCAAAGGCCTGGAGTTTCCGGTGGTGTTCCTGGCTGACTTGAACAGGAGCTTCAACCGGCAGGACCTGGATCGACCGGTGCTGGTCCATCCCCAGCTGGGCGTTGGTGCGGAGCGCGTGGAGGTGGAACGCCGGCTGCGGTACGACACCGTCTCCAAAACGGCGCTGGCGCTGACGCTGGAACGGGAAGCCAAGGCGGAAGAACTGCGGATACTGTATGTAGCCATGACCCGTGCACAGGAGAAGCTCATCATGGTATGCTCGCGGAAAAACCCGGACAAGCACCTCAAGGAGCTGTGTGCACTGGCAGAACTGCCGGCGCCGCCGGAGGCGGTGGCCGCGGTAAACTGCCCGGGCGATTGGCTGCTGCTGGCGCTGCTGAGCACATATCAGGCGGGGGTGTTCCACGATTACACCGGAGTACGTCCCGCGGTACTGTGCGATGGGCCGGAGGGATTGGCGCTGCGGCTGCACCGCATCGGCGGTGAGGAGGACGGCGGTTCGGCGATGCCGGCGGAGGAGCCGGAAGCGCAGGCACCGGATCCGCAGCCGGACGAGGCGGCGCTGGCGTTCCGGTACAGCCACAGAGCGGCGACAGTGACGCCATCCAAGGTGACGGCTACCCAGCTGAAGGGGCGGGCCATCGATCAGGAGATCGCCGAGGGGACACTGCCGGCGCGGCGGACCGCCGCACCGGAGAAGCCGCGATTTTTGCAGGAAAAGCGCGGACTGACCGGGGCAGAGCGCGGCACAGCCATGCACCTGGCGATGCAGTTTCTGCCGCTGGATACTCCTGCGGCACCAGAGGCAGTGACGGCTTTTGCGGAAAAACTGACGGCCCGACGGCTGCTGACGCCGGAGCAGGCTGCGGCGCTGGATATCCCAGCGCTGGCGCGGTTTTTGGCGTCGTCGCTGGCAGAGAGGATACGGACTGCGCCGCAGGTGTGGCGGGAGTACCGCTTCGCGTTGCTCACCGATGCGGGTATTTATGACGTCGCGGCAGTAGGGGAGGAGATACTCCTGCAGGGCGTGGCAGACTGCGTGTTTGAGACGACGGCGGGTTTGACGGTGGTGGATTTCAAGACTGATCGGGTGACAGCGGCAGAGGCGTCCCAGCGGGCGGAGGCCTATCGGCCGCAGCTGGACGCTTACGCCGGAGCGCTGTCGCGGATACTGGAAAAGCCGGTGACGGAGCGCATTCTGTATTTCTTCGCCTGCGGAGAAGAAATTTCTTTGTGAAAATAGCGAAAAATGCTTGCATTTGCGGGAAGAGTGTGCTATTATCACAGTTGCGTTTGCGGCGATGCCGCGGCGACGAGTGAACCAGAAAGGGGTGAACAAGAGCAATGAAGGAAGGAATCCATCCCAATTATCAGCAGACTACTATCAAATGCGCCTGCGGTAATGTGATTGAGACAGGTTCTACGAAGAAGGATATTCGCGTGGAAGTCTGCTCTAAGTGTCACCCCTTCTTCACCGGCAAGCAGAAGCTGGTGGATACCGGCGGACGCGTTGCCAAGTTCAACAAGCGTTTCGGCCTGGACAAGTAAGGATACAGCACTTTGCAAGACCCGTACCAATGGTGCGGGTCTTGTTTTTTATTTTACTTTTGCGCCGGGATGGGGTATAATCGTGGAAAATCATCATAACGAGGACGACTATGGAACGAAAAACCATTGAAGAAAACAAAAACGGTGCGCGGGACTACGCGGTGCTGGTGGGGCTGCGGTCCCCGGTACTTGGTGCGGACAGCGCCGACGAGGAGAGTCTGGCGGAGTTGGCGGCCTTAGTGGAGACGGCGGGCGGCGAGTCCGTGGGTATGATCCTGCAGAGCCGGGAGAAACCAGACCCCCATAGCTTCATCGGCGAGGGGAAAGTGGAGGAGGTCAAGCGCATGGTGGAGAACAGTGAGGCCACCATGGTGATCTTCGACAACGATCTGTCCCCGTCGCAGGTGCGGGTGCTCACGGAGCTGTGCGGTGTGCAGGTGCTGGACCGCAGCGGCCTGATCTTGGATATCTTCGCCCAGCGAGCCCGGACAAAGGAGGGCTGCCTACAGGTAGAGCTGGCGCAGTATCAGTATCTGCTGCCCCGGCTGATCGGTATGTGGTCTCATCTGGAACGGCAGGGCGGCACCGGCGGCTCGCCCATCGGCACGAAGGGCCCCGGTGAGACGCAGCTGGAGACGGACCGGCGGCACATCCGGCGGAAGATCGACAAGCTGAAGGAGGAACTGGAGGAGGTGCGGCGCGTCCGCGCCACCCAGCGCCAGCGTCGGCGGAAGAACGAGATACCCGTGGTGGCCATCGTGGGCTATACCAACGCGGGCAAGTCCACACTGCTCAATGCCATCACCGGCGCGGACATACCGGCCAACAACCGGCTTTTCGACACGCTGGACACCACCACGCGGCTGCTGACCGTCAGCGATACGCTGGATGTAGTCATCTCCGACACGGTGGGATTTATCCGCAAGCTGCCCCATCAGCTGGTCGAGGCCTTCAAGGCCACACTGGAGGAATTGGAGTACGCCGATCTGCTGCTGCACGTCATTGATGCCAGCAATCCAGAGTGGCAGGAACAGGCGCGGATCGTGGATGATCTGATCCGGGAGCTGGGGGCGGAGAATATCCCCTGCATTCGTGTGTACAATAAGTCCGATTTGGCGTTTGCCTTCCAGCGGGACAAGGAGGGGGACGCAGTATCCGTGTCCGCCAAGACTGGCGAGGGGTTGGGCAGGCTGCTATCCGCCATTGACAAAAAGTTGGACAAGGGCACGAAGCGTGTGACGCTGCACCTGCCCTATGACAAGGCCGGAGCGCTGGACAGCCTGTACCGGGAGGCCAAGGTGGAGTCCGTGGAGTACGGCGAGACGGTGGACGTGGTGGCGGTGTGTACGCCCCGAATCATCGGCCAGCTGAAGGACTATATCGAAGGTTGGACGGAGCCGAAGGAGGAGTGGGAATGAGCGATTTCCGCGTACCCTTTGGCCCGTCAGAGACGGAGTTCACCGAAAAACGATCCCGTTTTATCGGCCATCTGCTGCCGGTGGAGACGGAGGAGCAGGCGCGGGAATTTATCGCGCAGATGAAGAAAAAATACTATGATGCGCGGCACAACTGCTGGTGTTATCTCATCGGCGGCGATACGATGCGCTACGGTGACGATGGCGAGCCTCAGGGTACAGCGGGACAGCCTATGCTGAACGTGTTTCAGCGGGAAAACGTCACCAACGTGGTGTGCGTGGTCACGCGGTACTTCGGCGGGATCTTGCTGGGGGCCGGCGGGTTGACGCGGGCGTATTCCAAAAGCGCCCGCGATGCGCTGGTGGCGGCAGGCGTGTCGGAGATGGGCCTGTGGGCCATGGCGGACATTCCGTGCCCCTACGCGCTGTTCGAGCGTGTGCGTGGTGAGGTAACGGCCCTGGGTGGCACGGTGGACAGCGCCGATTACGGCGCGGACATTCGGCTGACGGTTTCGCTGCCGGCAGAGAACACTGCGGCGCTGCGGGAACGGCTAACGGAGCTGTCGGCAGGCGGCATCGCACTGACGGTAACGGCGGAGGCATACCGTCCGGGACCAAAGGTGGAAATATAAAGACAGCGACCCCGGAGGCAGGGACCTCCGGGGTCTTTCACGTTTTGCGCTGGGGTATCATACGATGGCATGAGTACAAAGGAGGTGCCAGCATGGAGGAATATCTCATCACCGCCCGGTCCGTGACCCAGGCGCAGCGTATGGCGCAGCTGCTGGAGCGCCGGGGTGTGCGTGCCGTGGTGGGCCGTGTGCCCATGGGCCTGACCGGCAAGGGGTGCGGCTATGTGCTGCGGCTGCGGGGGCAGACCCGCACGGTAGCGGCTCTGCGGCTGCTGCGGGAGGCGGGCTTTGCACCCGCGCAGGTATTTGTTCGTCAGGACGATGTGTATAGTGAGGTAGAGCTATGATCTATTTTGATGCGGGGGCCACGACGCTGCAAAAGCCGGAGACGGTGGCACGGGCTATGTACCGTGCGGTGGGGCAGCTATCCTCGCCGGGGCGGGGGAGTTATCCGGCCACGCGGGCGGCGGAGGAAACAGACCTGCAATGCCGCACACTGGCAGCAAAGCTGTTTGGCGTGACTGATCCGGCGCGAGTGGTGTTCACCTCCTGCGCTACACATGGGCTGAACATTGCCGTGCATACGCTGGTGAAGCCCGGCGGACGGGTGATCATTTCGGGGTATGAGCACAACGCTGTTACCCGGCCGCTGCACGCCATACCGGGTGTGGAGATCACGGTAGCGGATGGGCCTTTGTTTGATGGGGAGGAGATGGTACGGCAGTTCGCCGCTGCGCTGGCGTGTCCGGCGGACGCGGTGATCTGCACACACGTGTCCAACGTGTTTGGCTTCCGACTGCCGGTAGAGCGCATCGCGGCGCTGTGTCGGGAGAAGGGTGTGCCATTCGTGCTGGATGCGTCGCAGTCCGCGGGGATGCTGCCGGTGGACATGGATGCGCTGGGCGCGGCGTTTATCGCCATGCCGGGGCATAAAGGACTGTACGGGCCGCAGGGCACGGGGCTGCTGCTGTGCGGCGCGGAGCCGGAGCCGCTGCTGCGGGGCGGCACGGGGTCGCAGTCGATCCTGCAGGAGATGCCGGAGGAGCTGCCGGACCGGCTGGAGGCCGGGACGCACAATATGCCGGGGATCGCAGGACTGTTGGAAGGGCTGCGGTTTGTGGAGCAGCAGGGCGTGGGACGTATTGCAGGGCACGAGAGACACCTGACGCGGCAGATGGCGGCACTGCTGCGGGATATTCCCGGTGCGGAGGTGTTCTATACCCCGGAGGATGGGGCACAGACAGGTGTGCTGAGCTTTCGCCTGGACGGTTGGGACTGCGAGGCGCTGGGCGAAGCTCTTGCGGCGCAGGGCGCGGCGGTGCGGGCGGGACTCCACTGTGCACCTCTGGCGCACCGCACGGCGGGAACGCTGGAGACGGGCACTGTGCGGTGCAGCTTTTCGGCCTTTAGCACCACCGCACAGGTAGAGCACTTTGCCCATATTTTGCGGCAAATCGTTCGTTAAACTGCAAAACTGTTCACATAATTTTTTGTTGCATTTTCCCAATATTTTTTATATAATGTTAGTATCTATTTTTATGCCCGCAACAGGAAGGGTGGTAACGTGGATAAGGTACTTTCGTTATTGGAAAATATTGGGAATTACTTATTGCTGATACGGATATCGGATATACTGGACATCGCCATTATCGCGTTTCTGGTATACAACCTGCTCCGTATGGTCAAAAGTACCCGCGCCGAGAATATCCTCAAGGGCGTGGTGGCGTTTCTGCTGGTGCTTTGGCTGGTTGATATATTGCAGCTCAACGCCATATCGTACCTTATGCGGAACCTGGTGCAGGTGGGGATCCTGTCCATTATCGTCCTGTTCCAGCCGGAGATCCGCCAGATACTGGAGAAGGTGGGCAGCCGGAACATCAGACTGCTGCGGGCCTTCAACGATCCCAAGCAGCAGTCGGAGCTGGAGGCGGCTATCGATCAGACGGTGACGGCGTGCAGCGAGATGTCCCTGAGCAAGACCGGCGTGCTGATCGTCTTTGAGCGCGACATCCATCTGGATGACATGGTGCGAAGCGGTACGACGCTGGACGCCGCCGTGTCCTCCGAGCTGCTGAAAAACATCTTTTTCGTCAAGGCGCCCATGCACGACGGCGCGGTCATCATCCGCCGCGGACGGATCTTGGGCGCGGGCTGCATGCTGCCTTTGAGCAAAAACGTGAACCTGAGCCGCGACCTGGGTATGCGGCACCGGGCCGGTATCGGCATGAGCGAGAACTCCGACGCGGTGGTGGTCATCGTTTCGGAGGAAACAGGCTCCATCTCCGTGGCTATCGGCGGTATGCTCAAGCGGCACCTGAAGCCGGAGACGCTGGGCAAGCTGCTGCGTAATGAGCTGATGCCGCCGGAGGAGGAAACGGAGGACAAGCCCCGACGCAATCTGGCGGAGCTGCTGGGACTGAACAGAAAGGGGGCGGACGACCATGTCGGAACGGATCTCTGATACAAACAACGGGACGGCCAACAGCGAGGCGCGCACGCCCCGCTTTAACCGCAGCAAGACCGTGCAGGTCATCATCTCCATCCTGGTGGCTCTGGCGCTGTGGGTATATGTAGATGTGGAGAAGGCGCCGGAGAGGACGAAGACCATCCGGGATGTCCCGGTGGAGTTCTCCGGCGAGAACACCACGTTGGCAGACAAAAATCTGATGCTGCTGTCCGGATATGACACCACCATTGATTTGACGATACGCGGTCCCAAGCGGGAGCTGGTAAAGATGAGCCGGGATAATGTGCGGGTCATTGCCAGTACATCCAGCATCGATTCCGTGGGCGTACACCAGTTGGATTGGACCGTCAGCTTCCCTGATGGAGTGGTACGCACGAATGTCAGCGTGGAGAAGGCCAGCCTGAGCCAGATCACGGTGACGGTGGGCGAGTTGTATACGAAGGAAGTGCCGGTGGAGTGTCAGGTCATCGGCGAGGTGGCTGAGGGATATTTTACCGGCGATGTAGTGCTGGATCCCGAGGTGCTGACGCTGCGCGCCCAACGGGACGATCTGCTGAATGTCAGCTGCGCCAAGCTGACGGTGGATATCAGCGGCGCGACCCGATCGGTGGTGCAGACGGTGGACGTACAGCTGTACGACTACGACGGCAATCTGGTGGAGAACAGCAACATACGCACCAGTGCCAGCCTGATACAGGCCAAGGTGCCGGTGCTGACCACCAAGGAGGTGGCCCTGGCCATAGAGTTCGAGGGCGTGCCCGGTGCGGCGGCAGACAGCATCGTCTGTGATATCGCGCCCAAGACGGTGCGGCTGAACGGAGAGGCCGACGTGTTGGCGTCTATTGACAAGCTCGTGCTTGCCACGCTGCATGTGGACGATCTGGGGCTGCACCAGCAGAATAGCTATGTGGTCACGCCGCCGGACGGCACCTGGCTGGTCAACGGCAACGAGGTGGCCACGGCGGACATCACCCTGGACGGTATCAGCGAGACGACGCTGACGGTGACGGATCTGTCCTTCACCGATCTGCCGGCGGGGCTGTATGCCGTCGTGCCAGAGGGCGGATTGACGGTGCGGCTGTGGGGACTCAGCGAGGAGATCGAGGCCATTACCGCCGAGAACCTGCGTGCCACGGCGGACATGAGCGCCGTGACCGGACAGGGGAGCTTCACCGTGCCGGTGACCGTGACGGTCAGCGGGTTCAGCGATGTGACAGTGCGCGGTACCTATGAGCTGACGCTGACCATTACCGACACGCCGCCGCAGACGGAGCCGGCGGTACCCGCCGGCGGAGAGGACCAGACGGTCCCCGAGGTGCCGGAGACATGAGTATTCCCGAGAGGTGAGATAATGACACAGATCGCAACGGTTGAAAAGCTATTGCCCGGCGGGTATGCGGAGATATCCGTACCGCGGAAGACCGCCTGCGGCCACGACTGCGAGGAATGCGCCGGCTGCGGCATGACCGGCGCGGCTATCAAGGCCCGTGCCAAGAACGATCCCAATGCGCAGCCGGGAGAAAAGGTCGTGGTGGAAAGCAGCACGAAAAAGCTGCTGGGTGTGGTGGCGCTGGTGTATGTGCTGCCTGTGATCGGGTTCCTGCTGGGGTATTTCCTCAGCGAAGGGCTGCTCGAGGGCTGGCGGTACGGGATCGCCGTGGCTGCGGCGGTGCTGGCATTTTTGCCCAGCGTGGCCTATGACCGCTACGCACGGCGGAAAGAGCTGCTGACCTACACCATATTACGGGTGTTCTGAGAGATGTTCGGCTATGTGCGGCCTTCGGATGACCGGCTGACGCCGGCGGACCGTGAGACGTTCCGCGCCGCCTACTGCGGGCTGTGCCACGCGCTGGGTGCACGGTACGGCTTGGTGGGGCGGATGATCCTGAACTATGATCTGACTTTTTTGGCGATGGTGCTGTCGGACGGAGCAGGGGAGATGTGCGCCAAGCGCTGCGCGGTGCATCCGATGCGGAGACGCTGCTGCGTTGCGGGCGATCCGGCGCTGGACGCGGCGGCGGACATGAGCGTGATACTGACCTACTGGCAGCTGCGGGACGGTGTGGCCGACCACGGTTTCTGGTGTGGGCTGAAGTACCGCATTGCGTCGGTGCTGTTGCGTCCGGCGTACCGAAAGGCACGGGAACGGCGGCTTCAGTTTGATGCGGGGACCAAGGCGCATCTGTCGGAGCTGGCGGCGTTGGAACGGGAGAGATGTTCCTCCCTGGATGCGCCGGCGGACGCCTTTGCACAGCTGCTGGCGTTGGCGGCGGAGGAGGTCAACAATCCGGTGCGGCGGCGGGTGACAGCGCAGATGCTGTACCATCTGGGCCGATGGGTCTATCTGGTGGACGCGGCGGACGACCTGCGGGCAGATATAAAAAGCGGCGGGTACAACCCGCTGGCCCTGCGCTTTACGCCGAAGGACGGCGCGCTGACACCGGCCGACAGTGAAGTGCTGGCCCTGACGCTGGATGGTTCTGTCCGGGCCATGGCGGCGGCCTTTGAGCTGCTGCCAGAGACAAAGTACACACCGGTCCTGCGTGCTGCGGTGTACGAAGGACTGTATGCCGTGGGGGCGGCCGTGCTGCACGGTACGTTCCGTAAGCGACAGAGACGAGAAGAACCTATACGAAAGGCGGACACGGACTATGCGTGATCCCTATCAAGTGTTGGGGGTGCCCAGCACCGCCACAGACGAAGAGGTGAAGAAGGCTTACCGCGACCTGGCGCGGAAGTATCACCCGGACAATTATCACGACAACCCGCTGGCTGATCTGGCGCAGGAGCGCATGAAGGAGATCAACGAGGCCTATGAGGCGGTGCAGTCCCAGCGGAAGGCCCAGCGCAGCGGCGGGTATTCTGCCTCCGGTGCGGGCTACGGCACCGGATACGGCGGGTATCAGTCGGCATATCAAGGGTCCTATCAGGGCAGCAGCCGCTATCAGCGGGTGCGTATGGCCATCAGCAGCGGCGATCTGAACCTGGCGGAGGAGCTGCTGAACGCCCAGACCAACCACGACGCCGAGTGGAATTTCCTCAAGGGTGCGATCTGTTATCGCCGGGGCTGGCTGGACGAGGCGCGACGGTATTATCAGACTGCCGTTACTATGGCGCCGGACAACCCGGAGTACCAGCGGGCGCTGGATATTCTGGAGGGACGTGGTGCGGCCTACCGGCCCGATGGCTATGGCAGTGTGACCACCGGCACCTGCGGAAACAGCGACTGTCTGCGCCTGTGCGGCGCCACGCTGTGCTGCAATGCGCTGGGCGTGCCCGTTTGCTTCTGCTGAATTTGTACACAACAGGGGAGGGTTTCCCTGTTCTACTAAAATGAAGGAGTTGATCCCGTGGTCAAGAGTATGACCGGTTACGGCCGCGCCCGCGAGATGCGAAGCGGCAGAGATATCACCGTGGAGGTGCGGTCCGTCAACAACCGCTATCTGGACTGCACTGTGAAGCTGCCCCGCGCCTATATTTTTGCGGAGGACGCCATCAAGACACGCGTACAGAAAGCGATCTCCCGCGGCAAGGTGGATGTGTTCGTCACCATTGACACCTCTGCGGCGGATGTGGCGGTGGTGCAGGTGAACGAAGGGCTGGCGAAGGGGTACTATGACGCGCTGATGCACCTGAAGAACAGCTTTGCGCTGCCCGGCGATGTGACGCCGGAGGTGCTGGCTAGGTTCCCAGATGTACTGACGGTCACCAAGGCGGAGGAGGATGTGGAGGCTATCGCCGCCGATATCTGCACCGTGCTGGACGATGCGCTGGCGGCCTATAACGCCATGCGTGCCGTGGAGGGTGAAAAGCTGGCGTTGGACGTTTCCTCCCGGGTGGATACCATTGAGGAGACCGTGAGCAAGGTGGAGGCGCAGTCGCCCCAGACGGTGGCGGCCTATCGCCAGCGGCTGGAAGCCAAGATGCAGGAGGTACTGCAGTCCACCACCATCGATGAGAGTCGTATCCTTACCGAGGCGGCTATCTTCGCAGATAAGGTGGCTGTGGACGAAGAAACGGTGCGCCTGCGGAGCCATATCGCCCAGTTGCGGGACATGCTGCAAAGCGGCGAGCCCGTGGGCCGAAAGCTGGATTTCCTGATTCAGGAGGTCAACCGCGAGTGCAACACCATCGGCTCCAAGTGCAACGATCTGACTGTGGCACGGGATGTGGTGAACATGAAGGCCGAGGTAGAGAAGATCCGCGAGCAGGTACAGAATATGGAGTGAGGAGGCCGGTATGCAGTTTATCAACATCGGCTTCGGCAACCTGGTGTCCGTCCAGCGGCTCATCGCCGTGGTCAGTCCGGACTCTGCCCCAGTAAAGCGTCTGGTGCAGGAATCCCGTGACCGTGGGATGCTCATTGATGCTACCTACGGCCGCAAGACGGCCTCGGTGCTCATTATGGACAGCGACCATGTGGTGCTGTCCGCCCTGGCGGCGGAGCGTCTGGCGCCGCGCCTGGGATTGTCGGTGGAAGAATTGACAGAGGAGGATGAATGACCCTTGCATAAGATAGGAAAGACCTTTATTGTCTCCGGGCCCTCCGGTGTGGGTAAAAGCACCGTGCTGCACGCCCTGTTCCAGGGCCGTGATGACCTGTATTTCTCCGTATCCGCCACTACCCGTGCGCCCCGCGAGGGTGAGCAGGACGGCGTGGATTATCACTTCATCCAGGCGGATGCCTTCCGCGATATGATCGCCGCCGATGCATTCCTGGAATATGCCGAGTATGTGGGCAACTTCTATGGCACGCCCAAGATGTACGTGGACGACGCCATGGCCCGGGGCAAGGACGTGATATTGGATATCGAGCGCCAGGGCGCCGTGCAGGTGTGTGCCAAGCGGCCGGAGACGGTGCGTATTTTCATCGCCCCACCCAGCTGGGATGAACTGGAGCGCCGCCTGACTGCCAGGGGGACCGATACGCCGGAGAAAATACAGAAGCGTCTGATCCGCGCCCAGGTGGAACTGGAGATGGCCGGCGACTATGACTATTTTGTGGTCAACGATACGGTAGAGAATGCCGTGAATGAGCTGCGGGCCATTATGTGCGCCGAGCACTGTAAACCAGCTGAGCGTATGTGCGCCATCCTCAGCGAAAAGTAAGTGTGTGAACCGACGCGGCCTGTCCGCGTATTTGGGCCGCCCCGCCTGGGCGCAGCCATACAAAACGAAAGGAATTGATCGTTATGTCTATGCTTTATCCCGCTATGAACAAGCTGACCGAGTACATCCCCAATCGCTACATGATGGTGAACGTGGTGGCACGCCGCGCCCGTCAGATCGCCGCCGAGGCCGAGGTCACCGGCGAGCCTCTGCCGGAGAAACCCGTGACGATGGCCATCGGCGAGGTGGCCGAGGGCAAGTACGTCAGCGACCCCGTTATCGAGGAAGACGAGGCCTGAGGTGGCGGTGATCGCCAAGGTGGCCGTACAGGCGGCTACCTACGCTATCGACAAGGCCTATGATTACCTGCTGCCGGAGGAAGTCGGCGGACAGGCGGGCTGCCGGGTGCTGGTGCCCTTCGGCCGCGGCAACCGGCTCACAGAGGCGATGATCCTCTCCCTGCATCAGGCGGTGCCGGACAAGCCGCTGAAGGCGGTCCGGTCTCTGCTGGATGAAGAACCGGTCATCACGGAAAGGGAGCTGCGGCTGGCGCTGTGGATGACACGCCGGTACTTCTGCACATTTTATGACGCGCTGCGTACCGTGTTGCCTGCCGCCGTATGGTACCATTACCGGGAGACTTGGTCCCTGGCACAGCCGCCGCTGGTGCCCACACGGCAGGAGGCAGCGGTATGCCGCCTTTTGCAGGATGGCCCGCTGACCACGGATAAGCTGCGTCAGGCGCTGGGCGACGATGTTGAGCCGCTGCTGCGCCGCATGGCCAAATCGGGTGCACTGCACTGCAAAAAGGAGCAGAGCCGCAAGGTACGCGACAAGGTGGTGCTGTTCGCCCGTCTCGCTGTTCCTGCTGAAGAGGCGTTGGCTCTGGCCGGTAAGTCCCAGCGGCGGCGCGAGGCAGTGACGTTTCTGGCTCAAAACGGGGAGACAGCACTGCACGATGTGACGTATTTCACCGGCGTATCCCGCCAGACACTGAACGCTCTGGAGAAGCTGGGGGTGGTGGCATACCGGGAGCAAGAAGAATACCGAATATCTGAAAAACAATACACTGTAAAGGCGGAAGAATTGACGCTGAACGACCAGCAGCAGCGCGTCTGTGACACGCTGCTGGCCCAGGTGCGGACGGAGACGCCCGGCGTCACGCTGTTGCGCGGCGTAACCGGCAGCGGCAAGACGGTGGTGTATATCCGGCTGGCGCAGGAGCTGCTGAAAATAGGCAGATCTGTGATGATCCTGGTGCCGGAGATCGCCCTGACGCCCCAGATGATGGCGCGGTTCACCGCGTATTTCGGCCACGAGGTGGCGCTGCTGCACAGCGGCCTGCGGATGACGGAACGCTATGATCAGTTCAAGCGGCTGCGCCGGGGCGAGGCCCATATCGTGCTGGGTACCCGGTCGGCGGTGTTTGCACCGCTGGAAAATCTGGGCCTCATCATCATGGATGAGGAGCAGGAGGGGTCCTATCAATCGGAAAACGCCCCTTGCTATCATGCGCGGGATGTGGCAAAATACCGCTGCGCTGCCGAGGGTGCGCGGCTGCTGCTGGGCTCGGCTACGCCCACGGTGGAGACGTTTTACCACGCGCAGCAGGGTGAGTACGATCTGCTGGAGTTGACGGAGCGCTACAACTGCCGCGCTCTGCCCGAGGTCCGCATCGCCGATCTGCGGCAGGAGCTGCGTGCCGGAAACAGCACCGTTATCAGCCGCCCACTGCAGGAGGAACTGGCAAAAAACATCGCTGCGGGGGAGCAGAGCATCCTATTCCTGAACCGCAGGGGCAGCAGCCGCCAGCTGCTGTGTCCCCAGTGCGGCTATGTGCCGGAGTGCCCGCGGTGCAGCGTATACCTGACATACCACAGCGCCAATGACCGGCTGATGTGCCACTATTGCGGCTATTCACACGCTGCGCCGACGGTGTGCCCGGAGTGCGGCGGCACACTGAAGCATATCGGCTTTGGTACCCAGCGGGTAGAGGAGGAGCTGCATGAGCTGTTCCCGGGAGTCGAGGTGCTGCGGATGGATGCGGACACCGTATCCGTGGGACATGAGGCGCTGCTGAAGGAATTTGAGGAGAGGCAGATCCCCATTCTGCTGGGCACCCAGATGGTGGCCAAGGGGCTGGATTTTGCCAATGTGACGCTGGTGGGTGTGCTCAGCGCCGACCTGTCCCTATATGTGGATCACTACCGGGCGGCGGAGAGGACCTTCAATCTGTTGACACAGGTGGTTGGCCGTGCGGGCCGAGGCGACAAGGCCGGGCGGGCTGTGATACAGACCTACACACCGGAGAATGATGTAATACAGGCGGCGGCCGCCCAGGACTATCAGAGGTTTTACGACGCCGAGATCACGCTGCGCCGCCTGCGGCAGGACCCGCCCTTTGTGGATCAGTTCACCGTTACGGTGACGGGACCGGAGGAGACGCCGGTACGTCGGGCTATCGAGCTGCTGCGGCAGGGGATCGGAAATGCGGCGGAGAAGCCGCCCTATGATGCGCTGGGGATACAGGTCATCGGGCCTGCGCCGGCGCCGGTGGTGAAGGTCAACGGCGTATACCGTTACCGCCTGCTGGTGCTGGGGCAGAATATCGCGCCGATTCGGGAGCTGCTGGCGGGTTTCATGCGGGCCTTTGTGCAGCGGCCCGAAAACCGAAGACTGCATATTTATACGGACTGCGATAAAATGGATTAGATCCAGGAAATACGAGGTAAGATTATGGCTTTACGAAAGATCGCGTTGGAGGGCGAGGCGTGCCTGAGCAAGATGTGCCGCCCGGTTACAGATTTTAACAGCCGGCTGCATACGCTGCTGGACGACCTGGCAGATACACTGGCCGACTCCGGCGGCGTGGGCCTGGCCGCGCCCCAGGTGGGCGTACTGCGCCGGGTGTGCGTGGTGCTGGACGAGGAGGATCAGCTGATCGAGCTGGTGAACCCGGAGATCATCTACACCGAGGGAGAACAGACCGGGCTGGAGGGCTGCTTGAGCGTTCCCGGGAAATACGGCGTGGTAACGCGGCCTGAGGTGGTGCGTGTCCGTGCCCAGGACCGGGACGGTCAGTGGTTCGAGGTCGAAGACGAGGGCCTGACGGCCCGATGCTTCTGCCATGAGATCGAGCACCTGGATGGTCATCTGTTCGTGGAGCATACCGACCGGCTCATGGAGGGCGAGGAGCTACAGAAGTGGCTGGAGGCGCACGCCGACGAGTACGAGATCGAGGAAGAAGAGGACAAGTAATGCGTATTCTGTTTATGGGAACGCCGGATTTTGCCGTGGCGTCCCTCAAACGGCTGGTGGCCGACGGACACGACATCTGCGGCGTGTTCACCCAGCCGGACAAGCCGAAGAACCGCGGCATGAAATTGATCGCGCCGCCGGTGAAGGAATATGCCCTGACGCAGGGGCTGCACGTATATCAGCCGTTGAAAATGAAGGACGGTACGGCGTTGGAGCTGGTGCGGTCCCTTGCTCCCGAGCTGATCGTGGTGGCAGCCTACGGCCGTATCCTGCCGGAGGACATCCTAAACACGCCAAAGTACGGTGCCATCAACGTACACTCCTCCATCCTGCCGAAGTACCGGGGCGCGGCGCCCATCAACTGGGCGATCCTCAACGGCGACACGGTGACAGGCGTATCCATTATGTATATGGCGCCGGAGCTGGATGCGGGAGATGTGATACTGTGCCGCGAGACGGCCATCGATCCGGACGAGGACGCGGTGGCGCTGACGGCGCGGCTGGCGGAGCTTGGCGCGGAAGCGCTGCATGAGGCCATCGGGCAGATCGAACGCGGCACCGTTACCCGGACGGCGCAGGATCACGCGGCGCACACCTACGCGCCCATGCTGGATAAAAGCCTCTCGCCGATGGATTTCTCCCGGTCGGCGCAGCAGCTGCACGATCAGGTGCGGGGCCTGGTGCCCTGGCCCAGTGCGTCCATGGTGCTGGCAGGCAAGCCGGTCAAGGTCCACCGCACCGCGGTAGGCGGAGAGACCTCCGCCCCGGCGGGCAGCGTGGTGGAGGCGGACAAAAACGGCCTGGCCATTGCCTGCGGCGACGGCAGGCTGCTGCGTGTTCTTGAATTGCAGGGCGAGGGCGGCAAGCGCATGGCAGCGGCGGATTATCTGCGGGGCCATCCGGTCCCGCTGGGCCTGTGACGCCCCGTGACGCGCGGGACGCGGCGCTGGAGGCGCTGCTGCAGATGGAGCGCCGGGGCGCGTGGTCTGACGGCAGCCTGAAGCGTATCGCGGCCCAGTCCGGGCTGGAGGCGCGGGACACGGCGCTGTGTACCCGGATGACCTACGGCGTGGTGCAGAACCGGACACTGCTGGACTACTATATCGACCATTGGTGTACGCAGAAGGCCGCCCGGCTGGAACCGGTGGTGGCCTGCCTGCTGCGTTTGGGTATATATCAGATACTGTTCATGGACAAGGTGCCCGACCGGGCTGCTGTTCATGAGACAGTAGAGCTGACAAAACGCCGGGGCAAGACCCGTGCCGCGGGCATGATCAATGCGGTGCTGCGGAAATGTGCGTCAAGCAAAAACACTTTACCGCCATTGCCACAGAATAGTTTTATTTCCAAAGCAGCGGTGCAGTACAGCCATCCCAGGTGGTTGGTGGAGCGCTTGACGGCTTTGGTCGGCGAGCAGGAGGCCGAGGCGTTCCTGCGGTTGGATAACGAGCCTGTTCCCACGGTGATACAGGTCAATCCGCTGAAGACCACGCCGGCGGAATTGGAAAATGCGCTGCGATCGGACGGTGTCCGTCTGGTGCCCCATCCCTGGCTGGAGGGCTGCTTTGAAGTCACCGGTACCGGCGATTTGGAGCGCCTGTCCGCCTTTGCGTCGGGACGCTGCACGGTGCAGGATGCCGCGGCGCGTTTGGCGGCCATTGCCGCCGGACCGAAGCCCGGCAATCGGGTGCTGGATGTGTGCGCCGCCCCTGGCGGCAAATCCTTCGCCATGGCCATGCAGATGAAGAACCGGGGCGATATCCTCTCCTGTGACATTCACCCCCACAAGCTGAAGCTCATCGAAAACGGTGCGGCACGGCTGGGGATCACTATCATCCGCACAGCGCTGGCCGATGGGCGGGAACGTCACGCCGGCTGGGTGGAGCAGGCCGATGTGGTGCTGGCCGATGTGCCGTGCTCCGGCCTTGGTATCATCCGCAAGAAACCGGATATCCGCTGGAAGGATCCGGCGCAGCTGGCACAGCTGCCCGCCGTCCAGCTGTCGATATTGAACAACGTGTCTGCCTACGTCCGTCCCGGCGGCGTGCTGGTGTATGCCACCTGCACCGTCCTGCCGGAGGAAAACGGCGGCGTGGTGTCGGCCTTTTTGGACGTACACCCGGACTTTGCGAAAGAGGAATTTACCCTGCCCGGTATCGGAAGCTGTCCCGGTGATGTGACACTGTGGCCCCAGCGGACCGGCACCGATGGATTTTACATCTGCCGTATGCGCCGCAGGGGATAACGTCAAGGAGCGAATTGCATGACCGACATCAAATCCATGACCGAGCGTCAGCTGGCTGACTTTTTTAAGAATATGGGACAGCCGGCTTTCCGTGCCAAGCAGGTATTCACCTGGCTGCACCGTGGCGTGCGCTCCTTTGACGAGATGACCGACTTGTCCAAGCCGCTGCGTGCCCAGCTGGCCGAGACGTGCTTCATTACAGCGCCGACCGTGGCCCGGAAGCAGACCTCGAAGCTGGACGGGACCGTTAAATATTTGTGGGAGCTGGCCGACGGCAACTGCATCGAGACGGTCCTGATGCAATACCACCACGGCAACACCGTATGCATCTCCTCTCAGGTGGGCTGCCGTATGGGCTGCGCCTTCTGCGCCAGCACCATCGCCGGCAAGGTCCGGGACCTGCGACCATCTGAGCTGCTGGACCAGGTGCTGTTTACCCAGCTGGACAGCGGCCTGCCTGTCTCCAACATCGTGCTCATGGGTATCGGCGAGCCGTTGGACAACATGGACAATGTGCTGCGCTTTTTGGAGCTGGTCAACAGCCCCCACGGGATGAACATCGGTATGCGGCATATCAGCCTGTCCACCTGCGGCGTAGTGCCGGGGATCGACGCGCTGGCGGATCGGCAGCTTCAATTAACGCTGTCTGTCTCCCTTCACGCACCGGACAGCGAGACCCGCAGCCGCATTATGCCGGTGAACCGGGCGTATGATGTAGAGACGCTGTTTGCCGCCTGCCACAGATACTTCCAAAAGACCGGGCGGCGCATCAGCTTTGAGTATGCCATGATCGACGGAGTCAACGACCACGACTGGCAGGCGGAGCTGATCGCGAAAAAGCTGAAGGGCATGCCGGGCCACGTGAACCTGATACCCCTGAACGACGTGGTGGAGAGCCCGTATAAGCCCAGCAGACGCATCGGCGCTTTCCAGCAGAAGCTGGAGAGTTTGGGTGTTACCGCCACGGTCCGCAGAAGCCTGGGCGGCGATATCGACGCCTCCTGCGGCCAGCTGCGGCGGAAGGAAATGCAGGAACGCGGCCAACTGTGAGACATGGACTCTTTACGGAATAAAGGATGTGAGCGACTATGAAAATGTGGGGGATCACCAATACCGGGTTGGTGCGGAGCGAGAATCAGGACGCCTACGCCGTGTTCGAGGCCGACGCATTCCACGCGGCCGTGGTGTGCGACGGTATGGGCGGCACCAACGGCGGACAGGTGGCCAGCGCCATCGCCGTAGCCCGGTTCGAAAAGGAGCTGCGCGACAGCCTGCGGGACGATATGGACATCCCGCAGCTGCGGCAGGCAATGCTCAGCGCTATCGCCTGCGCCAATGACGCCATCCGGCAGGAGGCGGCGCGGAACGCGGAGTACCAGCACATGGGCACCACGCTGGTGTGCGCCGTGGCCCGGTCCGACATGGCGATTATCGGTAACATCGGCGACAGCCGTGCCTATCACATCACGCCGGAGGGAATTTTCCAGATCTCCCGCGACCACTCGGTGGTGGAGAATATGGTGGCCAAGGGCGATCTGACGCCGCTGGAGGCCCGAACGCACCCCAACCGCAATCTCATCACCCGGGCGCTTGGCCCGGATATCCACGCCAAGGCGGATACCTTTGAGCTGCCCTGGCACAAGGACGAGTTCCTGCTGCTCTGTTCCGACGGACTGGTGAACACCGTCTCAGATCAGGAGATGCTGTTTGAGGTCCTCCACGACGGGGACGTAAATGAATGTCTTGACCATTTGCTGCAAATATCGCTTCAGCGGGGCGCACCGGACAACATCACGGCGGTGCTGCTGCTGAACGAGGAAGGGAGATGACCACATGGATCAGTATATCGGAAAAATGCTGGACGATCGCTATGAAATACTGGAACTGATCGGCTCCGGCGGTATGGCCAATGTCTATAAGGCCCGGTGCCACCGGCTGAATCGCCTTGTGGCCATCAAGATACTGAAAAGCGACCTGGCGGACAACGCGGATTTCCGCCGCCGGTTCCACGATGAGTCCCAGGCGGTAGCGCAGCTGAGCCACGCCAACATCGTGTCGGTGTATGACGTGTCCACCAATCCGGACCGGGAATACATCGTCATGGAGCTGATCGACGGCATCACGCTGAAGCAGTATATGGAGCGCCGTGGCCGCATGGACTGGCGGGAGTCGCTGCACTTCATCACCCAGATCATGCGGGGCCTGAGCCACGCCCACAGCCGCGGCATCATCCACCGTGATATCAAGCCCCAGAACATCATGGTCCTGCGGGACGGCAGCGTGAAGGTGGCTGATTTCGGCATTGCCTGCCTTGCCAACCAGGGGCAGACACTGACCCAGGAGGCGCTTGGCTCCGTGCACTACATCTCGCCGGAGCAGGCCCGGGGCGACCGTATCGACGCGCGCTCGGATATCTATTCCGCCGGTGTTGTGCTGTATGAGATGCTCACCGGACGCCTGCCCTTTGAGGGCGACAGCGCCGTATCCGTGGCCATCCAGCACCTGAGCTCCGTGCCCCTGGCGCCCCGGGATATCGATCCCAGCATCCCCGAGCCGCTGGAGCTGATCTGCATGAAGGCTATGAACAGCGACCCCAACAAGCGCTACGCCTCGGCGGACGCCATGATCGAGGATCTGGAGAAGTTCCGCCGGGACCCCTCTGTGGATATGGACTATATCCGGCAGGAGCTGACTGCCCCTGCCGCGGATACCGAGCCTACCATGCCCCTGCCCACGGCGCAGGTGGCCTCCGCCGTAAAAAAGCACACCGGCGAGCTGCGCCGGGAGCGCGAGGCGGAAGAGGAGCCGCCCCGCCGGGATAAGAAGTCTATTGCTATCATCGCCGGGATCTTTGCCGCGGCGGTGCTGCTGGTTGTGCTGCTGTTCAAGCTGATACTGGGCGATTTCGGCCCTGCCGGCAGCAACAAGAGCTACCCTGTGCCCGATATCCGCGGCAAGACTGTGGAGGAGGCCCAGGAGATGGAGGGCGTAAAGGATATCTTCCTGATCGAGGTACAGGGTACCCGCACTACGGAGGAATACCAGCCGGGGCAGATCGTCGAGCAGGATCCCGCTGCCGGCCGCACCCGAAAGAGCAATCTGGTCATTCAGGTCTATGTGGCCGCCGAGCCGGAGAAGGTGCCGATGAAGGACCTGGTGGGCATGGAGTACCGGCAGGCGCGCGTGCTTCTGACCGATATGGGTCTGGATCTGAAGATCACCACGGAAACCGTGTCCTCCGACAAATACGGCGCGGACGCCGTGATCGAGACAGTCCCTGCCGCCGACGAACCGCTGGTGGCCGGACAGACGGTGATCCTGCGGGTCAGCACCGGGCCGGAAACGGTGACGGTGCCTACCTTCACCGGTCAGGATATCGCCAACGCAGTGCAGAATGCTCAGGACCTGGGCCTTACCGTGGGCGAGATCACCTATGACACATTCAGCTTTGCGCCCCAGGGTCAGGTGATCGAGCAGAGCATCAAGCCCACCAGCGAGGTTCCCGGCGGTACAAAAATCAGCTTTACCGTCAGCGGGCAGAAGAACAGCGACGACGCCACAGCGGCCCGGGTGGTGGAGTTTACCATGCCCAGCGATATGGAGGGTATGATCAAGGTGGAGTTCGAGCAGGACAGCGTGACTCTGGACAGCCAGTACATCAACGCCTCCATGGGGACGGTGACGTATACCTTTACCGGCAAGACTGGGACCAGTTCTAACGTCTGTGCCGTCTTTACCAGCATGAACACCGGGGCCACCAAGGTCTCCGCCATTCAGGAGATACGCTTTTGAGTCGGGGCCGCATTGAGAAGGCCCTCAGTGGTTTCTACTATGTGAATACCGGAGCCGAGACGCTGCAATGCCGCGCCCGCGGAAAGTTCCGCCGTGAGGGCATGAGCCCGCTGGTGGGCGACTGGGTCCAGGTCCGCGACCTGGGCGGGGGCGAAGGCTTTGTGGAGACTGTGGAACCGCGCCGCAATGTGTTTTCCCGTCCCGCCGCCGCCAATATCGATCAGCTGGTCATCCTGGCCTCCGCCGCCATCCCTGTGACGGAGCCGTATCTCATTGACCGCATTTCCGCCATCGCCGCCCTGAAGGGCTGTCAGGTGCTGCTGTGTCTGAACAAGTGCGATCTGAACACGGCGGACGAGTTGTATGACATCTATAGTCATTCCGCCCTGCCGGTGCTGCGTATCAGCGCCGAGACAGGGGAGGGACTGGCGGCGCTTCGCGCCGCCATCGCCGGAAAGCTGAACGCCTTTACCGGGAACTCCGGCGTGGGGAAGTCCAGCGTACTGAATCGGCTGCTGCCGGAATTGCATTTGCCGGTGGGCGAGGTCAGCAAGGCTCTGGGCCGCGGCCGCCACACCACGCGCCATGTGGAGCTGTTTGCTTTGGGCGGCGGCACCTATGTGATCGACACACCGGGTTTTTCCTCCTTTGATACAGAGGAAATGGACCTGGAGCTGAAGGCGCACCTGCCGGAGACGTTCCCCGAATTTGCGCCCTATGTGGACCAATGCCGCTTTACCGGCTGTACCCACACAAAGGAAAAAGGGTGCCGTGTGCTGCAGGCGGTGAAGGACGGTGATATCCCCGCCAGCCGCCACAGGAGCTATCTGCGGCTCTATGACGAACTGAAGGACCTGCGGGCCTGGCAGAAGAAGTGAAAAAGCGGAGTGCGATGCACTCCGCTTTTTGCGCTTCATATACTGGAGCAGGGGGAGGGATATACGGTGCGAAGATGGGGCGGCTGCTGCTGGTTGGGCATTTGTGCGCTGGGATTGGGACTGGGTATCCTGATCGCGGCGGTGTTCCCGGTGGGCTGCTTAATGTTCCTGGTGTCGTTTTTGCTGATCGCCTGCGGCATCGCGTGCTTGAGGGACAGGAGGTGAGGGCATGAGGATCATCGTCTGGCGGGCGCCCCGTGGGATGCGGGGACTGCTGCGCCGGCTGTTCGGCGTGGCGGCATAACCGCCGGAGTTCACACATAGAATGGTCACAAACCATAGGAATGTGAGGGCTGGAACGATGGAATGTGGCTTGCAATGGAAGGATATCACCTGCTGGGATGAGGTGCCCCGGCTGACGCTGACCCACGAGGAAACGCTGGAGGCAGCCATCCCAGATTACTGCCCGGACATGGGGCGTGTGGTGGAGGCCTCGGGCACACTGTGTCTGCGGTCCATCACCGCCCGCAGCGGCAATCTGGAGCTGAAGGGCACTGTTCGGGTCACGGTGCTGTACACCTCAGAGGAGAGCGTGGGACTGCGGAGTCTGACCCAGGCGGTGCCCTTTGTCTGCACGGCGGAGAACCGTCCCCTGGCGGCCTGCCAGGTGCTGTGGGCCGCCGGAAGGCTGCTGCTGTGCGAGGCCCAGGCACTGACGCCCCGCCGTTTGTCCCTGCGTCTGATGCCGGAGTGGACGGTCTGCGGCTATACCTGCACCACCGTACAGCTGTGCTGCGGCGTGGAGGAGGACCCCGCCCTGCGGCTGCGCCGCCGGGAGCATGAGCTGTACATGACCGCCGCCATGGCGGAGCGTGAGTGTGCCGTCACCGGTGAGGTCACGGTACCGGCCGGCCAGCCGGCACCGGAGGACCTGCTCCTCTGCCGCCTGTACCCCCAGGTCGCCTCCTGCCAGCTGGTGGGCGCCAAGCTGCTGGTAAAGGGCGAACTGACCCTCTGTGCCCTGTATCGCTGCCAGCAGCAGAAGCTGCATACATACACCGCCGCTGTGCCCTTCTCCCAGATCGTGGACAGCCCAGCCGGCGGTGAGGAGGGGGATGTTGCCGCCCGGGTGCAGCTGATCTGCGGCGAGGCGCGTCTGCTGCGGACCGAGGAGAGCAGCGGATTCTCCGTCTCGGCGGAGCTTCGGCTGCTGCTGCGTATCACGCGTAAGGAGACGGTATCCTGCGTTACGGATCTGTACAGCACCCACTGCGGCACCAAGCTGGAAACGACAGAACGGTCCCTGCCCCTGGCGCCGGAGCGCCCCGTGCGGCAGGAGGCGGTCCAGCATCTGGATTTCGGCCGTCAGCGGCCCTTCGTGTTCGTTACGGATACCGCCTGCGCGCCCTCCGCCGGAGAAGACGGTACGCCCTGCGCCGACGTGCGTATGCGTCTGCTGTATCTGGACGAGGAGGAGGCCCCGGCCGTCACCGAAAAAATGGCGCAGCTGCCGCTGGGAGAGGGAGAGGTCTGTACCCTGTGCGGCGCGCCGGAGGTAGCCTTCACCGGCAGCGGTTGTGATCTGCGGCAGGCGGTGGCGGTATCGCCCGCCGCCGCGCCCCGTGAAACGCTGTCAACCGTCAGTGCGGTGCAGTGTCTGCCTGAGCAGGAAAATGCCCGCCGGCCATCTCTGGTCATGCGGCGTCTGGCGCCGGGAGAGACTCTGTGGGATGCGGCAAAGCAGTACCGCACCGACGAGGAGCTGATTCGCGCGGTGAACCAGTTGGAGGAGGGAACGGTACCGGATAAAATGCTGCTGATCCCCCGCGTTCGGTAAATTTTCGTTGACTTTCCGCCGCCGTTTGGGTAGAATTGATCCTGCGAGTACGCTGGATAGTCGCGGGGGCAGGGCGAAAGCCCGTCCATGAGGAAAGTCCGGGCTCCACAGGGCAAGGATAGCGGGTAACGCCCGCCGAAGGCGACTTCAGGAAAAGTGCAACAGAGATATACCGCCCGTCGGCTTTGCGTCGATGAGGTAAGGGTGGAAAGGCGAGGTAAGAGCTCACCCGACGGCGTGTGAAAGCGACCGTCGCTGTAAACTCTATCCGGAGCAACACCGGTATGGGAGCATAGGCCGGCCCGGCTGCTCCCGAGGTGGCTTGAGCGTACCGGCGACGGCACGCGTAGATAGATGACTATCAAAACAGAACCCGGCTTATAGGCATACTCGCACGGTTATAAGGGGGCCGCAGCGCTTTACGCTGCGGCCTTTTTTATGTTTTGTACAAATCAGACAAGAAAAAACAGAATAATTTGGAACACAAGACTATTTACATTAGTTCGGTAAAGCGGTAAATTGGTAGCGTAGTAAACAGAGCGCCGGCAGACCGGCGGAAAACAAGGAAAAAGACCGGTATCCCGGCAAGAAAAGGAGAAAGACAATGAAAAAGATCATCGCATTGATTTTGGCCATGGTGATGGCACTGTCGCTGGTGGCCTGCGGTCAGACCGCACAGGATGACAAATCCAAGGATGATGCCAATTCCACTTCCGCAAAGACCTTCATCATGGGTATCGACGCGGAATATCCCCCCTTCAGCTATCTGGATGCGGACGGCAACTACACCGGCTTTGACGTGGAGGTCTGCAAGGCCGCCTGCGATCTGCTGGGATGGGAGCTGCAGATCTTCCCTGTGAACTGGGATCAGAAGCTGGTGCAGCTGGACGCCAAGGAGTGCGACTGCGTTTGGTCCGGCATGACGATCCTCGACTCCATGAAGGAGGCCGGCTATGTGCTCTCCACGCCTTACTATGACAACACGCAGGTGATCATGGTCAAGGAGGGCAGTGACATCAAGTCCTCCGCTGATCTGGCCGGTAAGGTCGTGGCGGTCCAGCTGGGTACCTCCGGCGAGGCGTTGCTGTCCGAGGGCGGCGATTTGGCCGATCTGGCGGCGACCTTTGGCGATCTGATGACCTGTGACAGCTTCCTCAAGTGCTTCACTGAGCTGGGCGGCGCCGCCGTGGACGCCGTGATCGTGGATAAGCCCGTGGCCGTTTCCTATGCCGCCGAGAACGCCGGCTTCACGGTCCTGGATGAGGGCCTGGGCGCTGAGCAGTACGGCATCGCCTTCCGCGCCGATGACGCAGAGTTGTGCAAGACCATCGAGGGCGCCGTGGCGCAGTTGGTCGAGAACGGCACCTATGCCGAGATCGCTGCCAAGTACCCCGACATTCAGAATAACCTGACGCTGCTGGGCTGATCCCATACACAGCGGATACCCAACGAAAAGCATAGCGGCTCCCGGAGGCAAAAGCTGCCTTCGGGAGCGTATGCGTGTGAATTGAGGATACGATATGACCTTACTGACAATGATCGTGAAGATGGGCGAGGGACTTTCCAAAACCTGCGCCATTTTCTCTCTGACGCTGCTGTTTTCTCTCCCCCTGGGCATGATCGTTGCCCTGCTGCGCATGAGCAAGAGCAAGATCATCTCCGGCATTACCCGCTTTTTTATCTCCATTCTCCGAGGAACCCCGCTGATGCTGCAGCTGCTGGCGGTGACCTACGGACCGTATTACCTCTTTGAACTGCCCGTGTCCCGCAATAAACTGATCCCGGTGGTGATCGCGTTCGCCATCAATTATGCGGCGTATTTTGCGGAGATCTATCGCGGTGGTATCGAGTCTATGCCAGTTGGGCAGTATGAAGCTGCGGAGGTGCTGGGATACACAAAGACCCAGACGTTTATTCACGTCATTCTGCCGCAGGTTTTCAAGCGTATCATGCCCAGTATCACCAACGAGGTGGTGACCCTGGTCAAGGATACGTCTATGGCCTTTACCGTTTCCTATCAGGAGATGTTTACCATCGGTAAGCAGATCGCGAACTCCGAAACCAGCTTTGTACCGTTTTTGGTGGCAGGCGTATTCTACTTTGTGTTCAACGCGGTCGTGGACTTCGTCATGGGCCGGGTAGAGAAGCGCATGAGCTACTACCAGTAAGGAGGGACGCCATGAAATTATTGCAGATGAACCATGTGAAGAAGAGCTTTAATGACGAGACGCTGCACGTGCTGAAGGACATCAGCCTCTCCGTGGAGAAGGGCGAGGTCGTCGCCATCATCGGTCCATCCGGCAGCGGCAAATCCACGCTGCTGCGCTGCGCCACGCTGCTGACCGAGATGGACTCCGGCGAGCTGATCTACGGCGACATTCAGGCCGTACACAACGACGCGGACGGCAAGGCGGTCTATGCCGATAAGGGCGAGCTGAAGAAGGTGCGGGAGAAGTTCGGCCTCGTGTTCCAGAGCTTCAACCTGTTTCCCCACTATTCGGTGCTGAAAAATCTCATGGATCCCCAGATACGCGTGCTGGGCCGCGACAAGGGCGAGGCGCAGCAGCGCGCCCGCAAGCTTCTGGAAAAGATGGGCCTGTCCGACAAGGAGAACGCCTATCCCTGTGAGCTTTCCGGCGGACAGCAGCAGCGCGTGGCCATCGCCCGGGCACTGGCGATGGATCCCGAGATACTCTTTTTTGATGAACCGACATCGGCGTTGGACCCGGAGTTGACCGGCGAGATTTTGAAGGTGATCCGCGATCTGGCGGAGGAACACATGACCATGGTCATCGTGACCCACGAGATGTCCTTCGCCCAGGATGTGGCGGACCGCGTGATCTTCATGGCCGACGGCGTTATCGTGGAGGAGGGCACCCCGGAGGAGGTCATGGTGAACACCCGTGAGGAGAGAACGCGCCAGTTCCTGGGACGGTATCAGAGATGAGGGAGCTGCGTGTTGTCCGGGCAGACCCGGCCGGGAATATTACGCTGTTTGTCCTGACGCCGGTGGAGAAGGCGGAATGTGCCGCTGTCGCCGCCAAGCTGCTGGCCATCGAAGCACTGAAGGCGGAGCAGGTGGGGTTCATTTTTCCTAACGGACATATGGAAATGGAGGCCGGCGAGTTCTGCGGCAACGCCTCCCGGGCGTATGGCTATCTGTTGGCGAAGCAGCAGGGGCTGAAGGGCCGTCACACCATGCGGCTTTCTGTCAGCGGGTGCGATCATCCGGTGGCCGTGACCGTGGATATGGATGCCGGTACGGCGTCCGCGGAGATGCCGCTTCCGAAGCTCGTAGAGCAAGTGGAGGTTGCCGGCACGGCGGGAACGCTTGTGCATCTTGGCGGTATCGCACACCTGGTGGTTCAGGGTGTCGCGCCCAGCCGGGATTTCTTTGCGGCAGCAGAGCCGATCTTTGCGGAAGATCCGATGTTGGAGGCCTATGGTGTGTGCTTCATCGAGGGTGAGCGCATGACGCCGCTTGTAAAGGTGCCCGAAGCGGGTACGCTGGTGTTTGAGGGCAGCTGCGGCAGCGGCACGCTGGCCAGCGCCATCGCCCTGAGCCGGGGCTGTGACGGAGACTTCTCCGTTGCCCTGCGGCAGCCGGCGGGAACGGTGTATGCGTCTGTTACAAGACAGGCAGGCGCCGTCACCGCGGCATCCATCGGCGGCTCGGTAGCGCTGGAAGCGCCCATCACAGTCGCGATCTAAAAAAACGCATCCTCCGGGGTGCGTTTTTTTGTTGTACAATCGGTGCCAAAGAGGTATAATGAACGGAGCAATACTGTGCCGGATGGAGGAGTATAACATGACGTTGCATGAATATATAGAGGACATGCGCGGCAAGCGCATAGCAATCATCGGTATCGGTGTCAGCAACACGCCGCTGCTGAAGCTGCTGCTGGCGGAGGGAATCCGCGTCACCGCCTGCGATAAGCGTACCCGTGAGCAGATGGGGCAGCAGGCCGAAGACCTGGAGCGTCTTGGCTGCGAGCTGCACCTGGGCGCGGACTATCTGAAGGACTTGGACGCGGACGTGATCTTCCGCACACCGGGGCTGCGCCCGGATGTGCCGGAGATATCGGCCTGTGTTCAAAAAGGCGCCGTTCTGACCAGTGAAATGGAGGTTTTCTTCCTGATTTGCCCGTGTCCGATCATCGCTGTCACCGGCTCTGACGGCAAGACGACGACCACCACCATCATTGCCGAGCTGCTGAAAAAGGCCGGAAAGCGTGTGTGGGTGGGCGGCAATATCGGCCACCCGCTGCTGTGCGAGGCGGACGGAATGCTGAGCACGGATTTTGCGGTGTTGGAGCTGTCCAGCTTCCAGCTGATGACCATGACGCAGAGTCCGCACATTGCGGTCGTCACAAATCTGGCGCCCAACCATCTGGATGTGCACCGGGACATGGCGGAGTATGTGGCGGCCAAGGAGAATATTTTTACCCATCAGAGTCGGGAGGACATTGCCATTTTTAATGCGGATAATGCCATCACAGCAGAGCAGTCCACCCGCGCGCCCGGCCACGCCCGGCTCTTCAGCCGGCAGAGTGAGGTGGCAGACGGCGTCTTCCTGCGGGGCGAGGACGTTGTCTGCCGCAGCGGCGGTCATGAGCGCATCGTGATGACCACGAGGGACATCAAGCTCCCCGGCGTACACAATGTGGAGAATTATATGGCGGCCATCGCCGCCGTGGACGGCCTTGTGCCGGACCAGGTCATCCGGACCTTTGCCCGGGAATTCGGCGGTGTGGAGCACCGCATCGAGCTGGTACGAACCTATAAGGGCGTGCGGTATTATAATGACTCCATTGCCTCCAGTCCCTCCCGTGCCATCGCGGGGCTGCGGTCGTTCAGCGAGAAGGTAATCATGATCGCCGGCGGCTATGACAAACACATTCCCTTTGATGTGCTGGGGCCGGAGATCGTGGCGCATGTGAAGTTGCTGGTGCTCTGCGGTGCCACAGCGGATAAAATACGCGCCGCCGTGGAGAATGCGTCGGGGTACCGGCCCGGCCACCCGGAGATCATCGACGCCGCGCCTCTGGCAGCGGCGGTGCAGGCCGCCCGCGATCGGGCACAGCCCGGTGATGTGGTGACGCTGTCGCCGGCCTGTGCATCTTTTGACCAATTCAAGAACTTTGCCGAGCGCGGCGACTTTTTCAAAGCCATCGTGAACGGCTGGGAGGAATGAGGAAAAGCCGTGGTGTCATAGACTTCCATAGTAAGCGCGTCATACAGCGCGTCTATGGGAGGTGACGGCATGGGCCGGCTGCGGTATATACGATTGACCCGGCGGCAGCGGGTGCGTGTGTGGCTGGCGATCATCCTGCTGGCGCTGACGGCGCTGCTGACGGCGATCCTGCTGCACCTGCGGCCCATGCTGGAAAATCTGGCAACAGCCCGGTGCGCCAATACTGTCAGCCGCATCGTGGTGGCGGCGGTGAACGACGCCGTGGAAAACGGCTGGATGGAATACGACCGGCTGGTAAAGTTCGACAAGGACAGCGACGGCCGCGTGACGGCGCTGAGCAGCAATATGGCGGAGTTCAACCGCCTGCAAACCGCGGTGGCGGATGACGTACTGGCGCGGCTGAGTCAGGTATCCGCCAGTGAACTGGCGGTGCCGCTGGGCACACTGACCGGTTCGCCGTTGCTGGCGGGCCGGGGGCCGAAGCTGACAGTAAAAATGGAGACCATCGGCACGGCTACCGCCAAATTCCGGGATAAATTCACGGCGGCGGGCATCAACCAGACAAAGCACCAGATCCTGCTGGATGTAGACGTACGCGTGAGTATCCTGCTGCCGGGGATCACCACCTACACAAAAGTGAGCAACGAGATATCCGTGGCGGAGACGGTGATCGTGGGCGGCGTGCCCCAGACGTACACCTATTTCAGCACCACGGAGGATAAGATCGAGGATTACGCCGACGAGTACATTATGAACAATGGATGAGGGCTTGGATATGGACTATCGCAAGGAGATACAGGAGCTGCGCCGCACGCTGACGGAGAACGGATACCTCTACTACGTGCTGGATGCGCCCACCATGTCGGATTATGAATATGACCATCTGCTGCGGCGGCTGGAGGACTTGGAGGCGGCGCATCCGGAGGAGATCACGCCGGATTCTCCCACCCAGCGGGTGGGCGGACAGACGCTGACGGAGTTTCAGCAGGTGACCCACGCCGTGCCGCTGGAAAGCCTGCAGGATGTGTTCGACGACGAGGAGGTCTGCCGCTTCCTGGAGAAGATACCCCTGGAGCACCCCGCCTACAGCGTGGAACCGAAGGTGGACGGCCTCTCCGTGGCACTGGAATACCGTGACGGCGTGTTCGTCCGCGGTGCCACCCGGGGTGACGGACGAGTAGGGGAGGATGTGACTGAAAATCTGCGGACGATACGGTCTATCCCCATGACCCTGCCGGAGAAGCTGCCCCGCCTCATCGTGCGGGGCGAGGTGTACATGGCCCGCAGTGTGTTCGAGGAGATCAACGCCCGGCGTGAGATCGAGGGCAAGCCACTGATGGCCAATCCCCGCAACGCCGCCGCCGGCTCCCTGCGGCAGCTGGACCCCAAGATCGCCGCCCAGCGGCGGCTGGACATCGCGGTCTTTAATTTGCAGCTGGCGGAGGGCCGGGAATTTTCCACCCACACAGAGACGATCGACTATCTGGCCAGCCAGCATTTCAAGGTGATCCCCCACAAGCGGCTGTCCGCGCCGTCGGATATCCTGGCGGAGATCGCGGCGCTGGGCGATGGCCGTGAGCAGTTTCCTTTCGATATCGACGGTGCGGTGGTGAAGCTGGACGACCTGCATGACCGCGAGGTCATCGGCAGTACGGCAAAGTTCCCCAAATGGGCCATTGCATACAAATATCCGCCGGAGGTGAAGCCATCGGTAGTGAAGGATATCGTGGTACAGGTGGGCCGCACCGGTGTGCTGACGCCCAAGGCGGAGCTGGAGCCGGTACGGCTGGCGGGCACGACGGTCGCCTTTGCCACGCTGCATAACCAGGATTATATTACCCAGAAGGATATCCGGGTGGGGGATACGGTGTTGGTGCGGAAGGCCGGCGAGATCATCCCGGAGATCGTTGAGGTGGTGGCGGACAAGCGTCCCGCCGGGACGAAGCCCTATACCCTGCCCGAGACGTGCCCCGTGTGCGGCGCACCGGTGGTGCGGGACGAGGACGGCGCGGCGCTGCGCTGCACCGGCGCGGAGTGCCCCGCCCAGCTGCTGCGGTATCTGACCCACTTTGCCAGCAGGGGCGCTATGGACATTGACGGGCTGGGACCTGCGGTGATGCAGCAGCTGATCGACAGCGGACTTGTCCGGACCGCCGCGGACCTGTACAGCCTGACGCCGAAGCAGCTGGAGCCGCTGGAGCGCATGGGCAAAAAATCGGCGCAGAATGCGGTGGACGCTATCGCCAGAAGCCGGGACAACGACCTGTGGCGGCTTATCAACGCGCTGGGCATACGGCAGGTGGGGGAGAAGGCTGCCAAGACGCTGGCGCAGCGGTTCGGCACTATGGACGCACTGGCAGCGGCTCCGGAGGAGGAGCTGACTGCCGTGGACGACGTGGGCCCCATTACCGCGCGGTATCTCTGCCAGTGGATGAAAAGCCCCCAGTCCCGCGATCTGCTGGCGCGGCTGAAGGCCGTCGGCGTCAATATGACCTGTAAAGAGAAAACGGTTGACAGTCGTTTTGCCGGAATGACTTTTGTGCTGACAGGCACGCTGGAAAAGTTTACCCGTGACGCGGCGGCGGAGATGATCGAAAAGCGGGGCGGCAAGGCCGCCGGCTCCGTGTCAAAAAAGACCACCTATGTGGTGGCCGGAGAAAATGCCGGCAGCAAGCTGCAAAAAGCAGAGGCGCTGGGCATTCCCGTGCTGACGGAGGACGAATTTTTAGCACTTCTGGACTGAGGAGGCAATCAATATGGCAGTGAATACGGATAAGACATTGCAGCATCAGCTGATCTACAGCGTGTTCGTGCGAAACCACACACCGGAGGGCACCTTCCGTGCGCTGGAACGTGATCTGGACCGATTGAGCGCCTTGGGTACGGATATCGTATGGCTGATGCCTATCCATCCTATTGGCGAGGTGGGCCGCAAGGGCACGCTGGGCAGTCCCTACGCCATCCGTGACTACCGGGACGTGAACCTGGAGTACGGCACCGTGGAGGATTTCCGCCATCTGGTGGACGCCATCCACGTCCGGGGCATGAAGTGCATCATCGACGTCGTCTACAACCACACATCGCCGGACTCGGTGCTGGCCCAGACCCACCCGGAGTGGTTTTTCCGGGACGAGCAGGGTCGACCCAGCCGCCATGTGGCGGATTGGTGGGATGTAGTAGACCTGGATTATACCCACAAGGAACTGTGGCGCTACCAGATCGATACGCTGAAAATGTGGGCGGAGATCGTGGACGGCTTCCGCTGCGATGTGGCCAGCAGCGTGCCGCTGGACTTCTGGGCCCGGGCGCGGCAGGAAGTGGAAGCTGTCCGCCCCGGTTGCATCTGGCTGGCGGAGAGCGTACACGGCGCCCATGTGCTGGGTCTGCGGCGGCAGGGTGCCTACTGTGCCACGGATACGGAGCTGTACCGGGCCTTCGACATGACCTACGATTACGACATCTGGCCGTGGTTTGAAGGGTATCTATCCGGTAAAAACAGCCTGCGGCAGTACATCGATATGCTGAACTACCAGGAGCTGACATATCCCGCGGGCTTTATCAAGATGCGCTGCGGTGAGAACCACGACACGCCGCGTCTGGCCCACTGGGTACAGGACGAACGGCGGCTGCGGCACTGGCTGGCGTTTTTGTACTTCTGTCGGGGCAGTATGCTGCTCTACGGCGGCACGGAGTTCGCACCGCGCCGTCAGGTAGGCCTGTTCGATGCGGACGACAATTTCGGCGACAAGCGGTCTGACCTGTCCGACTTCCTGCGGCGGTGTAAGGCTATGAAACTGGAACTGCCGCTGGAGGGTGCGGTGTGGTACGAGGTCAGCGGCGGCACGGTCATCGGGCACTATAAGTCCCCGGCAGGCGAGGTCACAGGTGTGTTCGACCTGTCCGGCGAAGGTGAGGCCACGGTGGTGGAAAGAGCCGACGGCGTGTATGAAAATCAACTGGGCGGCGATTTGACCGTCACCGATGGACACATCCGAACGGACGGCGATCCGATCGTATTTTGACTTGCTTTTTTGAACAAATACAGGGGCGATTTTGTGGTAAAAATCACAGAATCGCCCTTGCCGCATTGACCATGTAAAGTGCGGATGCTATAATCATTTCTGTATTGGTAAGCCTGCCCGAAGGGCGGGAGCACTTGTATAGAGGAGGAAAGAAAGATGAGCAAGATCATGAAGATCTGCGACGGCAACGAAGCGGCGGCGTATGTGGCATACGCCTTTTCCGAGGTCGCTGCCATCTATCCCATTACGCCGTCCAGCCCCATGGCGGAGCACGCCGATGCCTGGTCGGCCAACGGCAGGAAAAACATCTTCGGCCAGCCGGTACGTCTGGTTGAGATGCAGTCCGAGGCCGGTGCCTGCGGCGCCTGTCACGGTGCGTTGGAGGCCGGTGCTTTGGCCACCAGCTTCACCGCGTCCCAGGGCCTGATGCTGATGATCCCCACCATGCACCGCATCTCCGGCGAGCGCCTGCCCGGCGTGCTGCACGTGGCGTCCCGTACCGTGGGCACCCATGCGTTCTCCATCTTCGGCGACCACTCCGATGTGATGAACTGCCGGCAGACCGGCTTTGCCATGCTGTCCAGCGGCAGCGTCCAGCAGGCCGCTGATCTGGCTGCCGTGGCGCACCTGAGCGCCATCAAGGCGCGTATTCCGTTCCTGCACTTCTTCGACGGCTTCCGTACCAGCCACGAGATCCAGAAGATCGACGTGCTGACCTACGACGAGTACGCCAAGCTGGTGGACTACAACGCGCTGGCCGCCTTCCGCGCCAACGCCCTGAACCCGGAGGACCCCCGGATGCGCTCTCTGGTGGATAACCCGGATATCTACTTCCAGCTGCGCGAGTCCAACAACACGGCCTACGCCGAGTTGCCGGAAATCGTAGAGGGCTACATGGCCCAGATCAGCAAGCTGACCGGCCGCGAGTACCACCTGTTTAACTACTACGGCGCACCGGACGCCGAGCGCGTTATCGTGGCCATGGGCTCCGTAGGCGGTTGTGCTCAGGAGGTGGTCAACTACCTGAACGCCAAGGGCGAGAAGGTGGGCTTCCTGCAGGTACACCTGTTCCGTCCCTTCTCCCGCAAGCATCTAATGGCCGCTATGCCCAAGACGGTGAAGAAAATCGCCGTTCTGGACCGCGTCAAGGAGATCGGCTCTATCGGTGAGCCGCTGTACGAGGACATCTGCGCTGCCTATATCAACGAGAGCGACCGCCCCGCCATCTACGCCGGCCGCTACGGCCTTTCCAGCAAGGACACCACCCCCGCCCAGATCAAGGCCGTGTTCGACAATCTGCTGCTGGACGAGCCGAAGAACCACTTTACTATCGGCATCGTGGATGACGTGACTCATCTGTCCCTGCCCGTGGGCGCGCCGCTGCTGACCGAACCGGAGGGTACCATCTCCTGCAAGTTCTGGGGCCTTGGCTCCGACGGTACCGTGGGCGCCAACAAGAACTCCATCAAGATCATCGGTGAGACGACAGATATGTACTGTCAGGCGTACTTTGAGTATGACACCAAGAAGTCCTTTGGTATCACCAAGAGCCACCTGCGCTTCGGCAAGCACCCCATCAGCTCTACCTATTATGTGAGCAGCGCGGACTTCATCGCCTGCCACAACCAGACGTACCTGACCAAGTACGACATTATCCATGAGCTTAAGCCCCATGGCAGTTTCCTGCTGAACTGCGAGTGGACGGAGAACGAGCTGGAGCAGCATGTTCCCGGCGAGATCCTCAAGTACATCGCCGACAACGACATCAAGTTCTACATCATCGACGCCAACAAGGAGTCTCAGGCGCTGGGTCTGGGCAACCGCTCTAACATGGTGCTGCAGGCCGCCTTCTTCAAGTTGGCCAACGTTATCCCCGTGGAGGACGCCGTGGCCCACATGAAGGACGCCGTCAAAAAGACCTACGGGCTCAAGGGCGAGAAGGTCGTCAACATGAACATCGCCGCCGTGGATGCCGGTATCAACGCCCTGGTGGAGGTCAAGGTGAAGCCCGAATGGACGAACCTCACCGGCAAGGCGTTGAAGCCCGCCGACGAGAGCCTGCCCTACGTCATCAAGAACATTCTGGTGCCCATCAACGCCCAGAAGGGCGATGACCTGCCCGTTTCCGCCTTCAAGGGCATGGAGGACGGTACCATGCCGCTGGGCACTTCCAAGTATGAAAAGCGCGGCATCGCCACCCATCTGCCTGTGTGGGACGCTGCCGAGTGCCTCCAGTGCAATATGTGCTCCTTCGTCTGCCCCCACGCCGTCATCCGGCCCTTCCTGCTGGACGAGGGCGAGGTCAAGGCCGCACCGGTGGATATGACGCTGGTGGATGCCAAGGGCCCCGGCCTGGCCGGCCTGAAGTACACCATGGGCGTCTCCACGCTGGACTGCACCAGCTGCGGCAGCTGCGTAGCCTCCTGCCCCAAGTCCGGCAAGGCACTGAAGATGGTCCCCACCCACGAGGTGTCTCTGGACCAGACCGACTGGAACTTCCTGACCACCGTGAAGGAAAAGACCTCCCGCGTGGACAAATTTACCCTGAAGGGCAGCCAGTTCAAGCAGCCCCTGGTGGAGTTCAACGGTGCCTGCGCCGGCTGCGGCGAGACGCCCTACATCAAGCTGCTGACCCAGATGTTCGGCGACAAGATGTATCTGGCCAACGCCACCGGCTGTACCCAGGCCTGGGGCGCGGCTATGCCCTGCGTACCGTACTGCAAGAACGCCGAAGGCAAGGGCGTGGCGTGGTCAAACTCCCTGTTCGAGAACAACGCCGAGTTCTCCTACGGTATGTGTCTGGCCGTCAAGCAGCTGCGTGATTGCGTCACCGGCTACGTTAAGGAGCTGGATGCCCTGACCAAGGACGAGGCCGTCAAGGCCGCCATCGCCAAGTATATGGAGACGTATGATGACCTGGACGCCTCCACCCCCGCCACTGCCGAGCTGGTGGCACTGCTGGAGAAGGGCAAGTTCTCCGCCGACGAGCAGAAGCTGGTGGACGAGATCCTAAAGCGCAAGAAAGATCTCTCCAAGAAGACCATGTGGATGTACGGCGGCGACGGCTGGGCCTACGATATCGGCTACGGCGGTCTGGATCACGTGTTCGCCATGGGCGAGGACGTGAACGTCCTGCTGGTGGATACCGAGGTCTACTCCAACACCGGCGGCCAGTCCTCCAAGGCCACGCCCGTGGGCGCTGTTGCCCAATTCCAGGCCAGCGGCAAGAAGACCAAGAAGAAAGACCTTGGTATGCTGATGATGACCTACGATAACGTCTATGTGGCCCAGTGCTCCATGGGCGCCAATCCCAATCAGCTGATCAAGGCCATCAAGGAGGCTGAGGCCCACAAGGGTCCGTCCATCGTCATCTGTTACGCGCCCTGCATCAACCACGGCATCAAGAAGGGCATGAACAACGTCCAGCAGGAGATGAAGGACGCCGTCAACTCCGGTTATTGGAACCTGTACCGGTACAGCCCGGAGACCAAGACCTTTACCCTGGACAGCAAGGAGCCCACCATGCCCCTGTACGACTTCATGAAGGGCGAGGTTCGTTACGCCTCTCTGGAGCTGAGCTTCCCGGAGAACGCCAAGGTGCTGTTCGCCGAGGCGGAGGAAGCCGCCAAGGAGAAGTACGAATCCTATAAGCGCCGCGCGGAGAAGTAAGCCTTCGCAGCAAACGCCCCGGCCATTAGGTCGGGGCGTTTTTTCCTGTATCTGCGGCTTCCGGATGCGGAAAAGGGAGGGGGAAGCCGTGCGCCGGACAGACGGGGGATCCAGGGAGGAAATAACTTATTCCGATAAGAAAAAATTGTTAAACTGTTGACAGACAGATGGGCAAGTGATAAAATTAACAAAGTAAAAAATGCAGCAGCACAGGATGCGGAAAGGGAGAACACTATGGCGAGACCGTTTGACTACACAGCGGAATACAAGCGCAAGCTATGCACCGCCGATGAAGCGGCACGGGTGGTAAAAAGCGGCGACTGGATCGACATCTCCATGGGCACGGGCTTTCCGTCTCTGATGGACGCCGCCATTGCCAAGAGAAAGGATGAGCTTCGCGAGGTCAAGATCCGCGGCTATCTGATCTTCGACCCGATCCAGATGGTAGAGTGCGACCCCGAGCGCAGGCACTTTGTCTACAACAGCTGGCATATGTCCGGCTATGAGCGCAAGCTCTGCGACCGCGGACTGTGTAATTTTAATCCCATGGTGTTCCGCAACCTCAGCTGGTATTACAGCCAGTTCCTCACCGTCAACGTGGCTATGATGGCTGTGACCCCCATGAACGAGCACGGCTATTTCAACTTTGCCGGAGCCACAGCCTCCGCCCGTTCCACGCTGGACAAGGCGGACGTGGTCATTCTGGAGATCAACGAAAATCTGCCCTGGGTCTACGGCGGTCTGGACGAGTGCATCCATATCAGCGATGTGGACATGATCGTAGAGGGGCCCCATGGCCCGCTGCCCAGCGTCAAGTCCCCCGCCGCCAATGAGGCGGAGATGAAGATCGCCGAGTACGTGGTGCAGAACATGGTGGACGGCTCCACGCTGCAGCTGGGCATTGGTTCTCTGCCTAACGCGGTGGGCCAGATGATCGCAAAGAGCGACTTGCGGGATCTGGGCATCCATACCGAGATGCTGTGCGACAGCTATCTGGATATGTACAAGGCCGGCAAGATCACCAACAACCAGAAGAAGCTGGACCGCTACAAGAGCATCTTCGGCCTGGCCATCGGCTCGCCGGATCTGTATGATTGGATACGGGAAAACCCCGGCGTGGTCACCTATCCAATCAGCTACTGCAACGACCCGGCCAATGTGGGCAAGCAGGATAATTTTGTTTCCATCAACAACTGTATCTCCGTAGACCTGTATGGCCAGATCTGCGCCGAAAGCTCCGGCACCCGCCAGATCAGTGGCACCGGCGGTCAGCTGGACTTCCTTGAGGGTGCGGCGTTGTCCCATGGCGGCAAGGCCTTTATCTGTCTGACGTCCTCGTTTACGGATAAGCAGGGTAATGTGAAGTCCCGCATCAACCCGCTGCTGGCCCCCGGCGACATCGTCACCGACCCCCGCAGCCAGGCGTACTACATCGTCACCGAGTACGGCGGCGTGAACCTGGTGGGCTGTTCTACCTGGGAACGGGCGGAAAAGCTGATCTCCATTGCCCACCCCATGTTCCGCGATGAGCTTATCGCCAACGCGGAGAAGCAGGGCATCTGGATCAAGTCCAACAAGCGCTGAAAGGTACATAGCAAGAGGGAGATGGCCCTACGGCGTCTCCCTCTTGACATTTTCCTGCGGATATAGTATACTTCCTGCATATGAAATCGGCGATGACGGGAAGCAGTAGGCGGTCAGCGGATGCCAAGAGAGGGCGCGGCAGGTGTAAGCGCCCGTGATGCCCCGCCCAAGTCGTCCCTGAGCTTCGCGCTGAACTGACAGTAGGCCGCGGCGGTTTGCCCTCCGTTACCGGGGCGGGGTGTTGCTGCACCCATGAGCGCGGGAGCGATCCCGAATACAGGTGGTACCACGGACATTATGTTCGCCCTGTTTTGCACTGGCAAAACGGAGCGAACTTTTTGTTTTACCCATTTTCTTACCGTGCACGCTGCCCCGCAGGGCGGAGAACGGATGCACAGTGTGGAAGTAGGAAACACAAAAGCAGCGGATATCTTGTTTTGTCAAATACCGAAAAAGGAGTACAGATATGAAAGAACTGCCCAAGGTCTATGACCCGCGGGACGTGGAATCCCGCATCTACAAGCTTTGGATGGACGGCGACTGCTTCAAGGCGGAGCCGAACCCGGACAAGAAGCCTTTTTCCATCGTCATGCCGCCCCCCAACGTCACCGGTCAGCTGCACATGGGCCACGCCCTGGACTGCACCCTGCAGGACATCCTGACCCGCTTTAAGCGGATGCAGGGCTACGAGGCACTGTGGCTGCCCGGCAGCGACCACGCCGGTATCGCCACCCAGATCAAGGTGGAGGAGGAACTGCGGAAGAACGAGGGACTGACCCGTTACGATCTGGGCCGCGAGAAGTTCCTTGAGCGTGTGTGGGCCTGGAAGGAAAAATACGGCAGCCGTATCGTGGAGCAGCAGAAAAAGATGGGCGCCTCCTGCGACTGGAGCCGCGACCGCTTCACCATGGACGAGGGCTGCTCCCGCGCCGTGCGCGAGACCTTCTGCGAGCTGTACGAAAAGGGCCTGATCTACAAGGGCAGCCGCATCATCAACTGGTGCCCCCACTGCCTGACGGCCCTGTCCGACGCCGAGGTGGAGTACACCGATAAGCCCGGCAATCTGTGGTATATCCGTTACCCCCTGGCGGACGGCAGCGGTGACATCGTGATCGCCACCACCCGCCCGGAGACCATGTTCGGCGATACCGGCGTGGCGGTGAACCCGGAGGACGAGAAATTCAAGCACCTGATCGGCAAGACCTGCATCCTGCCCATTATGAACCGCGAGATCCCCATCGTGGGCGACGATTACTGCGAGATAGGCTTCGGTACCGGCGCCGTGAAGATGACCCCCGCCCATGACCCCAACGACTTCGAGGTGGGCCTGCGGCACAATCTGGAGGTCATCCGCTGCATCAGCGACGACGGCACCATGAACGAGAACGCCGGCAAATATGAGGGAATGGACCGCTACGCCTGCCGCAAGGCGGTGGTGGCAGATCTGGAGACGCAGGGCTACCTGGTCAAGACCGAACCGTACAGCCACAACGTGGGCACCTGCTACCGCTGCCACAACGATGTGGAGCCCCTGATCTCCGCCCAGTGGTTCGTGAAGATGGCGCCCCTGGCCAAGGAGGCCATCCGTGTGGTGGAGGATGGGACCATTAAGTTCGTGCCTGAGCGCTTCACCAAGACCTATATCAACTGGATGGAGAACGTCCATGACTGGTGTATCTCCCGCCAGCTGTGGTGGGGCCACCAGATTCCCGCATGGTACTGCGACGAGTGCGGCCACATCAATGTCAGCCGTGAGGATCCCACCAAGTGCGAAAAGTGCGGCTGCACGCACCTGACCCGCGAGGAGGACGTGCTGGATACCTGGTTCAGCTCCGCTCTGTGGCCCTTCTCCACCCTGGGTTGGCCCGACACCGATGCGCCCGACCTGAAGTACTGGTATCCCACCTCCGTCATGGTCACCGGCTACGATATTATCTTCTTCTGGGTGGCCCGCATGATCTTCTCCGGAATGGAGCAGATGAAGAAGGAGCCCTTCAAGACCGTGTTCATCCACGGCCTTGTCCGCGATGACAAGGGCCGCAAGATGTCCAAGTCCCTGGGCAACGGAATTGACCCCCTTGAGATGGCCGAGAAGTACGGCGCAGACGCTCTGCGCTTCAACCTGATCACCGGTAACAGCCCCGGCAATGATATGCGCTTCTTCGTGGAGAAGTGCGAAGCCATGCGTAACTTTGCCAATAAAATCTGGAATGCCAGCCGCTTCGTCATGATGAACTTGTCCATCGACAAGGTCGAGCTGCCCGAGAAGCTGGAGCTGGAGGACAAATGGATCCTCAGCAAGCTGAATACCTTGATCCGCGAGGTCACCGACAATCTGGAGGCCTACGAGCTGGGCGTGGCATCCGCCAAGATCTACGACTTCATCTGGGACACCTACTGCGACTGGTATATCGAGCTGACCAAGACCCGCCTGAATGGCGAGGATGCGCAGGCAAAGCAGGCCGCCGAGAATGTGCTGTGCTATGTGTTGCTGCGTATCCTGGAACTGCTGCACCCGTTCATGCCCTTCATCACCGAGGAGATCTGGCAGGCGCTGCCCCACGAGGGCCGGTACCTCATCTCCGCCGAGTGGCCGGAGTATCAGGATGCGCTGCACTTCCCGGAGGCCGAGGCCGCTATGGAGGCCGTCAAGGACGCCATCTCCGCCATCCGTGCCCGCCGCGCCGAGATGAACGTGCCGCCCAGCCGCAAGGCTCAGGTCATCCTTGTGACGGCGCAGCCGGAGAACTACCAGTTGGGCGCACACTTCATCACCCGCATGGCCTACGCCAGCGAGCTGACGGTGCTGACCGCCGCGCCTGCCGACCTGACCGGCATGGTGACCGTCGCCACTCACGACGCCACGGTGTATATGCCCATGGCGGAGCTGGTGGACATCGCCAAGGAGCTGGAGCGCATCGCCACCGAGCGCAAAAAGGCGGAGGAGAACCTCCGGCGCATCGAGGCCAAGCTGGCCAACGAGTCCTTCACCTCTCGTGCCCCGGAGAACGTGGTCAACGCAGAGCGCGAAAAGGCCGAAAAGGCCCGGGCGCTTATTGCTAAGCTGGACGCCTCCGCTGCGGCGATGAAGCTGTAAAGCCATAGTGCTTCACAGTTATTCTGATGTAAAAACGGAAGCAAAGCCCAGCCCGCCGTGTGCAGGACCGGACAAACAAAAAAGACGCCTTTCGGCGTCTTTTTTGTTTGTTCGCAAACGGAAATATGCGCTAAATACACGGCTCGCTCGCTGTGCTGGATCGACCGCCGTTCCGGCACCGAAAAACATGGTGCTTTCCAAAATTTTTCGCCCTTCTGACGGATTTCGACAAATTCCGCGCGTCGGATAGTCTATAATCAACGCAGAACATCGAACCGCGGAGTTTTTTCTGGCAGGCACGGCCTGCGGCACACACCAAAGAAAAAGGAGCGTTCAAATGGAAGTATCGGCAAAACACGAGGGCCAAACGTTGACATTCTTTCTGGTCGGCGAGTTGGACCACCATGGGGCAAAAGGACTGCTGGAAAATCTGGAGCGCGAGATCGAGCGGACGCTCCCGCTGTCGCTGGTGCTGGATTTTTCCGGCGTCACATTTATGGACAGCTCCGGCATCGCCGTGGCGCTGCGGGGTTGGCAGCGGATGCGGGAGCTGGGCGGCGCCGTAACGCTGTATCATGTGGCGCAGCAGCCAAGAAAGGTGTTCGAAGCGTCGGGCGTCGGACGCATGGTGACGATCGTTTGAGGAGGGAGTACATAATATGACACGAGCTGAAAACTACGTGACACTGGAATTCCTGAGCCGCAGCAGCAACGAGGGGTTTGCGCGGGTGGCGGCGGCAGGCTTTGCCGCCCAACTGGACCCCACACTGGATGAGCTGGGGGACATCAAGACCGCCGTCAGCGAGGCGGTGACCAACGCCATCGTCCACGCCTATCCGGATCAGTTGGGTAAGGTGGTGATGAAGCTGAAGATATTGAAAGGGGGGATGCTGGAGATCACGATCCGCGACTGGGGGCGCGGTATCGAAAATGTGGAGCAGGCCCGCCGTCCCATGTATACCACCGGCGGCAGCGAACGCAGCGGCATGGGCTTTACGATTATGGAGAGCTTCACGGATCGGTTGGTGGTGCGGTCTGTTCCGGGAAAGGGGACCACAGTGCAGATGCGTAAACGGATCGCGCCGCGGCTGGCGGTACGATGAGCGACCGGCTGGCACTGCTGGAACGGGCCCAGCAGGGCGATGACCGGGCGGAGGCGCAGCTGCTGACGGAGAACGCGGGATTGATCTGGTCCATCGTCCGTCGTTACAATGGCTGCGGTGTGGAGACGGATGACCTGTATCAGTTGGGGTGCATCGGCTTTGTAAAGGCTGTAAAGGGGTTTGACCTCACATACGGGACGCAGTTTTCCACCTATGCCGTGCCGAAAATCGCCGGCGAGATACGTCGGTTCCTCCGGGATGACGGCCCGGTAAAAGTGGGCCGCACCATGCGGGAAAAGGGGCAGACACTTTGGGCGGCACGGGAACGGCTGCAAGGGCGTCTGGGCTGTGAGCCAAAGCTGTCACAGCTGGCAGCGGAGACCGGCATGACACCGGAGGAGATCGCCGCCGTGGATCTGGCGCTGATCGCACCGGACTCTCTGCAGCAGGAGACCGCGGAGGGCCTGACGCTGGAGTCCACACTATGTGCCGAGGAGCCCAGTGTCTCTCTGGTGGAGCGTATCGCCCTGCGGGACGCCATCGACGCACTGCCGGAGAAAGAACGGAAGACCATTCTCCTGCGTTTTTTCAAGGGGTTGACGCAGGAGCAGACCGCCCGCATCTTACAGGTATCGCAGGTCCAGGTCTCGCGGCTGGAGCGCCGCAGCCTGCAAAAGCTGCGGGACCTGCTGGCAGAGGAGTGACTTCGGGCAGAGACGGCGTAAAAAGGGGGGCGTCTCGACAGCAGCGCGATTCCGAATGTAAAATGGATCAGGACAGAGGGGGCTCTATTGCGGAACGCTCATCCCGTTATCGGCGGGATGGGCGTTCCCTCGTAACGGAAAGGTGAAACGCGTTTCCGGCAGATGTCTCTTAGCCGTCCGTTCCGGAGGCACCAGGCAGATTCGCCAAGGCACCCTGCCCTTTTTCGTATTCCAAAGGCAAAAACTCCGTCATGGTCCCCCGATACCGTTTCGGCATAAACGTGTTCTGGCACCGGGGATTTTCGCGCTCCCGAATGGCGACGCTTTGGAAAAACTGTTTCCACAGCGAGCGAAAGTACAACTCGTCCTCTCCGGGCAGCGCGGGCTGAAAGTGCTCCATCCGCATAATGCGGGAACGGCCTCCGGCATACAGCAGCAACTCTCGATGGGTGCGGTCGTAGATAAAAAACTGCTCGTTGGCGTAACGCTGGCAAAAATGGCCGCGCAGCAGCGGCAGCACACGGTTTTTCGGTTCGATCTCTGCGCCCAGTGTACCGCCGTAGTCCGAAAACCGCACAAAACCACGCAGTTTTTCCAGCTCGCCGTTCATATGGCGGATGGCGCGATACAGCGGATAGCAGGCCGGGTCGGATAGATCGCGCATAAAGCCGGGTCCCTCCGCCAGCAGCTTCCTGATGAAGGCATACAGATGCAGCTCCTTGTCCGGCAGACACGTTAAAAAGCCGCGGCGCACCACGGCCAGCGCTTTGCCGGACCGGGCGGCGATACCGCGGCTGACCCGCTGACTGTAAGCCGGCTGGGTGATCACGGTGCGAACTTCATAGAGGGAGAGGGGGTCTTCGTCGCAGCAGAACGCGGCGGGGGCCTCCTTGTACACATAGCTCTCATATACGCAGCACAGAAAACCATCCAGGCTGCCATCATATTGATAAATCACGTCATTCATACGGCTTCTCCTACCGGATCAAAGAGAGACAACTGTGCAGCCTGGTCCGAAGGCAGCGTATCGCGCTCCAGTCGTTCCAGCTGCAAGGGCAGCGTGGCGGGGGAGAAGTGCAGTCCCTCCGGTATCCGCCCGCCGCAGGTAATAAAGTACTGCGCCCGTTTCAGCACCACGCCCAGCTTTTTCAGGTCCTCAAAGCGTAGGGTACCGCCGCAGCGCCGTGCCGATACGATGCGCCGCGCACTGGTGGGGCCGATTCCGGGAACGCGCAGCAGCGCCTCCAGATCCGCCCGCATAACCTCGACAGGGAACTGGTCCAGATGCCGCAGCGCCCAGTTGCACTTGGGGTCCAGCCGTGGGTCAAAGTCCGGGTGGGCATCATCCAGCAGCTCGGCGGCCTGAAAGCCGTAAAACCGCAGGAGCCAGTCCGCCTGGTACAGGCGATGCTCCCGCAGCAGCGGCGGTTTGGTGTCCAGGGATGGCAGAAGACTGTTCTCCACCACCGGCACATACGCGGAGTAGAACACGCGCTTCAGCCTGTACTTGCGATACAGTGACTCCGTCAGGTGCAGAATGTGCCGGTCGCTGTCGTCGGTAGCGCCCACGATCAGCTGTGTGCTCTGCCCCGCCGGAGCAAACACCGGCGCGTGCCGGTACTTCGCCAGCTCCGCCTTGCTCTGTGCCGCACCGTCGCGGATCAGTCCCATCGGGCGCAGGATCGCCTCCCTGGTCTTATCCGGGGCCAGCGCCTGCAGGCCCTGCTGACTGGGCAGCTCGATGTTCACACTGAGCCGGTCGGCCAGCAGTCCCAGCTGATGCACCAGCTCCGGCGCCGCACCGGGGATAGCTTTGGCGTGGATGTAACCGTTGAAACGATACTCCTCCCGCAGGATACGCAGGGCACGGATCATCTGTTCCATGGTGTAGTCCGGATCGCGCAGTACGCCGCTGGAGAGGAACAGACCTTCTATGTAATTCCGCCGAAAGAAGCCGATGGTCAGTTCCGCCAGTTCACGGGGCGTGAAAGCGGTGCGGCGCGTATCATTGCTGCGCCGGTTGACGCAGTACTTGCAGTCGTACACGCAGGCGTTGCTCATCAGCACCTTCAGCAGCGTGATGCATCGCCCATCGGCCGAAAAGCTGTGACAGCAGCCGGCGATGGAAGAGGAGGTGTTGCCAATCATACCCGGTCGGAATCCGCGGCGCACGCCGCTGGACGTACACGCCGCGTCGTATTTGGCCGCATCCGACAATATCGCCAGCTTGTCCAGCAGCTCCATGCTTTTATGCCATGCGGCGGCGCCGGGGCGCCGGCCTGTCAATACAGTCGATGAGCCGCAGTATATTGGCGGCGATGGAACCCGCGCCCAGCAGCGTGATAATGAGACCAAAAGTTGTCATAGTTGTGTCCTCCTTGCTCGAACTGTTGTTCTGGTAATAGTATAAATCGAACAAGCGTTCTTGTCAAGCGAAATCGAACAAAAATTCTATAAATTTCATTTGCGGTTGACCGGGCGCGGAAGTTGTATTAAAATGAGAGCAACGAACGAGAAAGACGAGGCCCCTCTATGACGGATCTGGAAAAACGCTTTATCAAGGCCCGGCGCGATGCGATCGCGGTGGATTATCAGAATTTGAACGACTGCCAGCGCCAGGGCGTGCTGGCCACGGAGGGGCCGCTGCTTCTGTTGGCGGGCGCAGGGTCCGGTAAGACGACCGTGCTGATTCACCGGGTGGCCAATCTGCTGCGGTATGGTCGTGGCAGTGATACCGATGAGATACCGATTCCCATCAGCGAGGACGAGGTATCGTTTCTGGAGCAGTATGCCACGGTGCCGGATCCGGCACAGCGCGCCCTTGTGGAGTATCTCTGCGCGGTGGAACCGGCCCGTCCCTGGGAGGTACTGGCCATCACCTTCACCAACAAGGCTGCTAACGAGCTGAAGGATCGCCTGGGTCGGATGCTGGGGGAGGAGGCTGCCGCCGATGTGTGGGCGTCCACGTTCCACTCTGCCTGTGTGCGTATCCTGCGGCGTGATATCGACCGCATCGGTTTCGACCGCAGCTTTACCATCTACGACAGTGATGACAGCAAGCGTGTGGTCAAGGACATCCTCAAGGAGCTGGGGCTGGAGGAAAAGTCGTTTCCGCCCCGCGAGGTGCAGTCGGTCATCTCCCGTGCCAAGAACGATATGCAGTCGCCGGAGGAATTTCTGGAGCAGTGGCAATCGATCAACGATTGGCGGAAAATAAGGATGGGTAAAGTATATACACTTTACAATAAAAAGCTTCGTGAGGCCAATGCGCTGGACTTTGATGACCTGCTGTGGCACACCGTGCGCCTGCTGCAGACGGCGCCGGACGTGCGGGAGTACTACCAACGGAAGTTCCGCTATGTCCTCATTGACGAGTATCAGGACACCAACGCGCTGCAATATGAGCTGGCCAAGCTGCTGACGGGCCCCGCCCGGAACATCTGTGTGGTAGGTGACGACGACCAGAGCATTTACCGCTTCCGGGGTGCGGATATCACCAATATCCTCAGCTTTGAACGGCAGTTCAAGGGGGCGCGGGTTATTCGGCTGGAACAGAATTATCGCTCCACGCAGAACATTCTGGACGCGGCAAACGCAGTCATCCGCAACAACCAGGGCCGCAAGGGCAAGACCCTGTGGACGGAGAACGGCTGCGGTGAGCTGGTGACGGTAAAGACCACCTTCAACGAGAGCGACGAGGCCAACTTTGTCCTGGGGCAGATCATGATGTACTACCGCCGGGGCGGCAGCTGGGGTGACTGTGCGGTGCTGTACCGTACCAACGCCCAGTCCAACGCGCTGGAATACGCCTGCAAGCGCAGCGGCGTCCCCTACAAGATATACGGCGGACTGAAGTTCTTTGACCGGGCCGAGGTCAAGGATATGCTTGCCTATCTGTGCGTCATCAACAACCCCACGGACGATCTGCGCCTGCGGCGCATCGTCAACGTTCCCGCCCGCAAGATCGGCCAGGCCACCGTGGACAAGGCCCAGATTATTGCCACACAGCACGGCCTGACGCTCTACGACGTATTCCGCCGTGCGGAGGAATTCCCCGAGCTGAAAAATGCAGCTGGCAAGCTGAAAGCCTTTACAGATATGATCGAGGAAATGCGCCGCCGCCTGCCGGAGAGTGAGCTGCCGGAGTTCTACGATTACGTCTGCGAGCGAAGCGGCTACGCGCCCGCCCTGCGGGAGAAGGACGATATGGAGAGCCGCGGCCGGCTGGAGAACGTGCAGGAGCTGCGCTCCAGCATCCTGGCCTACCTGGAAAACGCCGAGGGCGCGGAGACGAGTCTCTCCGGCTTCCTGGATGAGATCGCGCTGTACACCGACCTGGACAGCCGGGTGGACGGCGACAACTGCGTGACCATGATGACCATGCACGCCGCCAAGGGCCTGGAATTCCCCCAGGTATTTGTGGTGGGCATGGAGGAGGGGCTTTTCCCCGGAAATCGCGCCATGGGCGATGGCGACGAGATGGAGGAGGAGCGCCGGCTGTGCTATGTGGCCATGACCCGCGCCAAGGAGAAGCTGACGCTGACCAACGCCCGCCAGCGCACGCTGTACGGTAAAACAACACCCTGTATGCCCTCCCGGTTCCTCAGTGAGATCCCGGAGAACAACATGGAGTGGCTGTCCAAGCCGGTACCCCGCAGCGACGCCTGGGAGGACTCTCGGGACGATGATGGCTGCGCTTACGGTTACGGCGGCTATACACGTCAGGGTACCACAGCACCGACGCGCCGCGAGGTGCCTGCCGCGTCCCGTCCCGGCTCGCTGCATACGGCCAGAACAGCGGCAAAAGCGCCGTCTACCGCCTCTTACATACAGCTGCAGGCAGGGGAGACGGTGGAGCACGACGCCTTCGGCAGAGGCCTGGTGCTCTCCGTGCGGCCTATGGGCGGCGATGCACTGCTGGAGGTAGCCTTCGATACGGTGGGTACCAAGAAGCTTATGCTGAAGGCCGCCTCCCATCATTTGAAGAAGGTGTAAAGCAAAGTAATTTTATAAATACGGAAGGAGAACGGATATGGGGTTTTGGTTCGGCTTTGACACAGGGTTCGACATCATGCGGGTGTTTGTTTTCGCGATATTTGCCGTCGTCATCGTCTGCTTCATCGCCTTAGCGGTAAAGGGCATTGGCACCTGGCACAAGAACAACAATTCTCCGCGCCTGACGGTGCAGGCGGCTGTTGTCGCCAAGCGGCAGAATACCGATGTGCACCACCACAGCAATAACAATGGCGGTATGCACACCAGCACCTCCACTCACTATTACGTAACGTTCCAGTTTGACAGCGGCGACCGGCTTGAGCTGCACGTTCCCGGAAGGGAATACGGCATGATGGCGGAGGGCGACGTGGGCGATCTGACGTTCCAGGGTACCCGTTACCTGGGCTTTGACCGGCACACCGCAGGGGCCGTTCCCGAGGCCGGACCCGTCACAGCAGAGGATGTCCCGCCGCGGTACACGGAGAAGAAAAGCTGGGACCCGGAGCTGTGAAAGGGTGGGGTATATATGACATATTGGAAATGCTTGCTCTGTGCGGTGTGTATCCTGCTGCCGCTCTGCTTTGCCGCAGGCTGCGCGGCATTCCCGAAGGCAGACGACCCACCGGAGCCGCCGCAGGAAACCGTGGATACGCCTGCGGAGCCGGATATCCCCGTTGTTCCTGCACCGGAGCCGGAGCCGGAACCGGAACCGGCGGAGGACGCACTGGTGGATGTGTGTACCTACCTTCCCGGCGTCTATGCCGACCTCCGCTACGCCACGGAGAACAATTTCACCGGACAGGTGATCTACGATTTTACCCAGCCCCAGCTGCGCTATGGCACATTGAAAAAGCTGGCACAGGCGCAGGAAATGCTGGCTGAGCGGGACTTGGCGCTGAAGATCTGGGATGCCTACCGCCCCGTCAGCGCACAGTTCCGCCTGTGGGAGGTGTGCCCCGATCCGCAGTATGTGGCCGATCCCACAAAGGACTATTCCGGACATAGCCGGGGCAACACGGTGGACGTCACGCTGGTGTCCGCCGATGGTTCGCCCGTTCCCATGCCCACGGATTTTGACGATTTCACCGCCATGGCGGACAGGGATTACAGTGATGTGTCCGACACGGCAGCTTATGACAATGTCCGCCTGTTGGAGGACACCATGGTGTCCTGCGGTTTTCGGCCATACAGCGCCGAATGGTGGCACTTTACCGATACCACAGATTACCCCGTGGTGGAAGAATAAGCGGGTATACGCCTGCCGTGGCAGGCGTATACCCGCTTATAAAACGCAAAAAGCTCTGCGATACATCGCAGAGCTTTTAACTGTGCAGTTCAGACGCGATCAGATCGCGCGGGTAACCTTGCCGGAACGCAGGCATCGGGTACAAACATACACATGGCGAGGCGTACCGTTGATCACAGCCTTCACGCGCTTGACATTGGGCTTCCAGGGGCGGTTGGAACGCCGATGAGAGTGGGACACCTTGATACCAAAGGTCACGCCCTTGTCGCAAAATTCGCACTTTGCCATCCGTTGCACCTCCTTGCTGTCATAACATACCTCTTGCATCGCAAGCAGTTGATATAATAACAGATGTGCGCCGAAATTGCAAGTATTATTTGACAAAAAAACGAATTTTTTTTGCATGGGGAAAGTGTTGCGAAAAAGCGCGCCGCAAGATATAATTAAAAGAAGTATATTCGCCCGTTTCCGGGCAGGAGGAGCGCCCATGGAAAAAGTGAAACGCACACCCGCCAGCCTGAAAAAAATGGTAGAGACCTTCGGCATGGAAATACTGCACCGCGGCAGCGACTATGACAGCGCGGTGATCACCATTTCCGACGTAAATCGGCCCGCCCTGCAGCTGGTTGGCTTTTACGATTATTTTGACGACAAGCGCCTGCAAATACTGGGGCGGGGCGAGATACGCTATCTGGAGCGCATGACCGAGGCAGAGCGTCTGCGTGTGTTCAACCAGCTGATGAGCTATCCATTCCCGGCGATGATCGTGGCGCGGAATATGGAGGCGCCGCCCGAGCTGGTGCAGATGGCGGACAAGCACGACCGCACGCTGCTGCGGGCGGTGGACTCCACGGTGGATATCACCAGCCGGCTCATTGACTACCTGAACCGGGTAACGGCCCCGCAGATCACGCGGCACGGCGTCTTGATGAATATCTACGGACAGGGCGTACTGATCCTGGGTGACAGCGGCATCGGCAAGAGCGAGACGGCCATTGAGCTGCTCAAGCGCGGTCACCGGCTGGTGGCGGATGACGCGGTAGAGATTCGCCGGGTGTCCAACTCTCTCTACGGCACGGCGCCGGAGATCATCCGGCACTATATCGAGATACGCGGCGTGGGCGTCATCGACGTGCAGCAGCTGTTCGGCATGGGCGCGGTGCAGTTCGACACAGAGATCGACCTGGTGATCCAGCTGGAACAGTGGGAAGACGGGAAGTTCTATGACCGGCTGGGCCTGGGCGAGGAGAAATACACCATGCTGGATGTGAGCTTGCCCATCGTGACCATCCCGGTGCGGCCGGGGCGTAACCTGGCAGGCATCGTGGAGATCGCCACCATGAAGAACCGGCAGATGAAGTACGGCTACAACGCGGCACGGGACTTCGTGACGCAGTTTGACAGCAAGGTGGACGCCATGCTGAAGAAAAAGAGCACAACGGGCGAGGCGGAGAACAGATGAAATACGTTGGCGTAGACATTGGCGGCACCAACCTCAAGGCGGGGCTGGTGGACGAAAGCGGAACGCTGCTGGCGACACAGAAGATGAAGGTCGCGTCCATCGTAGACCGTGAGGGGCTGGCGTGGACGGTGGCGTCACTGGTGCAGGAGCTGGCAAAGGCGGCCAATATTCCGGTCAGTGATGTGGCGTCGGTAGGCGTCGGCGTTCCCGGAACGGTGGATATACGGGCGGGTTCTATCGCGTATACCTGCAACCTTCCCCTGCGGGACGTGCCGCTGCGAAAACTGTTTCACAAATATCTGAATATCCCGCTGTACATCGAAAACGATGCTAACTGCGCGGCGCTGGCGGAGTTCCATGTGGGCGCGGGACGCGAGAGCAAGCGCTTTGTGACCATCACGCTGGGTACCGGCGTGGGCGCGGGTATCATCCACAACGGGAAAATATACCACGGCGCCAACGGTATGGCCGGTGAGGTAGGTCACATGGTCATCGAGCAGAACGGCCTGCCGTGCCCCTGCGGGCGGCACGGCTGCTGGGAGCAATACGCCAGCGCCACGGCGCTGAAGCGCATGACGGCAGAGGCACTGGCGGCCTACCCGGACAGTATTCTGGCGCGGGTCATCACGGAGAATGACGGACACGTGTCCGGGCAGTCGGCGTTTATCGCGGCCCGCGAGGGTGACCCGGTGGGACAATTGGTGTGCGACCGATACGTGGACTACCTGGCCTGCGGCGTGGTGAACGTGGTGAATATCTTTCAGCCGGATACACTGGCCATTGGCGGCGGCGTCAGCAATGAAGCGGACGAGCAGCTGCTGCTACCCGTGCAGCAGCGGGTGGCCAGAGAGAGCATTCCCTGCGGCAAGGACCGGCGGACGCGCATCGTCAAGGCGCAGTTGGGCAACCGGGCGGGTCTGATCGGCGCGGCCCTGCTGGGAAAGAATAAGCGTATCTGACAGGGGCATATACTACCGCTGGCAGTGTAGGGAACCCCTTATTTTCAAAGCTTGGAGGCATTATGAGCTGGTACGAGGAGCTGGACAAATGGGCGGCGGACTATCTGCCGGATATGGAATATGAGAAGGACGCGCCGCTGGATCGGTATACTTCCTTCCGCATCGGCGGGCCGGCGCGGCGCATGGCCTTTCCCCGCAGCGGGGAGGCGGCGGTGCTGCTGGTGAGCCATGCACTGGAGCTGGGCGCACGGCCCTTTGTGCTGGGAAACGGCACCAACGTGCTCTTCCCGGATGAGGGCGTGGAGCGTCTGGTGATCTGCACCCGGGACATGGCGGGTGTGGCGGCTGGTGCGGTCGCAGGTGAGATCACGGCAGAGTGCGGCGCATCACTGGCAAAGATCGCTGTTTTCGCGCAGAAGGCAGGGCTTTCCGGGCTGGAGTTCGCCCACGGGATACCGGGAAGCCTGGGCGGCGCAGTGTGCATGAATGCCGGTGCCTATGGTGGGGAAATGGCACAGGTGGTAAAGGAAGTGACCGTGCTGTTCCCTGAGGATGGTGTCAAGACCCTCAGTGGGGAAGAAATGGCGTTTTCCTATCGGCACAGCCTGCTGACAGAGCACCCCGACACGGTGGTGCTGCGGGCGACGCTCCACTTGCAGGCCGGTATCCCCGGGGAGATACGGGAGAAAATGGACGAGCTGATGGCCCGGCGTAAGGCGTCACAGCCGCTGGAGTATCCCAGCGCGGGCAGTACCTTTAAGCGCCCGGCGGGCTACTATGCTGCGGCGCTGATTGATCAGTGCGGCCTAAAGGGACTGACCGTTGGCGGCGCACAGGTGTCGGAGAAGCACGCGGGGTTCGTCATCAACCGGGGCGGGGCGTCCTGCGCTGATGTGACAGCTCTCATGGCAGAGATACAAAAGCGCGTGCGGGAGCAAACCGGCGTTGTGCTGGAGCCTGAGGTCCGGGTCATTACTTGAATTACGACCGCATCGATCACAGGTGTTTCAATGACCTTGATAGAAGGTATATAAAATGTGCCAGTAAATATACAAAAATGTTACAGTAAAGGTAATAAAAAAGAACGCAAAAGTGCAGCAAAAATAACGCCGTACCGGGCTTGTTTTTGACGGGATTCCGAATCACGCTTGACGGCGGGGGAGGATACTGAATTGGAAATACTCATTATTTCGGGAATGTCCGGTGCGGGAAAGAGCCGCGCCGCCATCTGTCTGGAGGACAGCGGCTACTACATCGTGGACAACCTGCCGGCGGAGATGATGGTCAAATTCGCCGAGTTCTGCGCGGCCGCCGGCGGCCGGTATGACCGCTTGGCTTTCGTGTACGACGTGCGGGCCGGAGAGCCCTTTGACCGGCTGACCGGCGCGGTGGAAGAGCTGCGGCGGCAGGGCCTGCGGTGTCGGCTGCTGTTTTTGGAGGCGGACACCAAGACCATCATCAACCGCTATAAAGAGACACGGCGGAGCCATCCTCTGTGCGGCGACGGAGCCTCCATCGAAGAAGCGGTAGTGCGGGAACGGGCGATGCTGGCACCGGTGCGGGCGCAGGCGGACCTGGTGCTGGACACGTCGGCATTTTCTACGGCCAAGCTGCGTAGCACACTGCTGACGCTGCTGGGCGGCGGCAGCGGTGGAGGACTGCATGTGACGGTGCTGTCCTTCGGGTTCAAGAATGGCCTGCCCCCGGAGGCAGACCTGGTGCTGGACGTGCGGTTTTTGCCAAACCCCTACTATGTGCCGGAGTTAAAAAGGCTGACCGGGCTGGATGTGGCGGTGCGCGACTATGTGATGAACGCGGCGGCCACGGAGGAATTCTGGCGGCGTCTGACGCCGATAGTGGATTATTTACTGCCCCAGTACCGACAGGAGGGGCGGACGGAGCTGGTACTGGCTGTAGGCTGCACCGGCGGTCGGCACCGATCTGTGGCTGTGGCGCACCGACTGGCGGCATACATTGACGCGCTGGGCTTTTCCGTGGCGGAAAGCCACAGGGATATGGGGCGGTAAGCGTGTTCCGCACCTACGGTCGGGGCAAATACAGGAGACAATGTATGAGCAAATACGATAAACTCTGGGAATGTGTGTTCGGGGATGGGCGGAATCGATTTACGCTGATATTTAAGGAAATAGAACGGATTGCCGGTGTGCCCATCGACCACGCCTTCCTAACGTATAAAAAGGAGCTTGCGGCATACGGCTACCGGGTGGAAAAGATATCCATGAAGGCAAAAACGGTGGCTTTCCGCCGTGCGGAACAGTGAGGTGAAGGGTCATGATCTCATTTGCGGGAAAGGTAAAAAATGAACTGTGCCGCGTGGGAATCAGCCGCCAGTGCTGCGCCCGGGCCGAGGGCTACGGTGTGCTGCTGTACGGCAACACGTTCACGCCCGGAGAGATACGGATCATCACGGAGAACGGAGACTTCGCCGCACGGCTGCCAAAGCTGTTTCAGAAAGCTTTTGGGGTAAAATTCGACCGGGTACCGGAGGAAACGAACGGCAAAGGAAAGCTGATCTTCGGCATCACAGCGCCGGAAAAGTTGGAAAAGATCATCAACACACTTGGCTATGATGCGAGGCAGCTGACGGCGCTGCACGTGAACTTCGGAATACTGGAGGAGGACTGCTGCCGGACGGCGTTCCTGCGGGGGGCATTTTTGGCGGGAGGCAGCGTCACCGATCCGGAGAAGCAGTACCATTTGGAGCTGGCCACCAGTCATGTGCCGGCCAGCCGGGAGGTACAGGCGCTGATGGAGGAGATGGGGTTCCTGCCACGTTCCATACGGCGCGGCGCGGATGCACTTCTGTACTTCAAGCAGTCAGAGCACATCGAGGACTTTCTGACTAAGATCGGTGCGCCGGCGGCGGCCATGGATATCATGACGGCGAAGGTGGACAAGGAGATACGCAACGGTGCCAACAGGGCTATGAACTGCGATATGGCCAACGTAAACAAGACGCTGGACGCGGCGCAGGAGCAGGTAGGCGCCATCGAGAAGCTGCGGCGCAGCGCCCGGTGGGATACGCTGCCGGAAAAGCTGCGGCAAACCGCGGCGCTGCGGCTGGAATATCCGGAGTTGTCGCTGGTACAGCTGGCAGAGAAGTGTGACCCGCCGGTAACGAAGTCGTGCATGAACCATCGGATGAGAAAGTTGATGGAGGAGGCTAAGGAGCTATGAACATGAGAGAACGGTGCGAACGCGCGGAGGCGTACAGAAAAAACGGGGCCAACTGCGCCCAGGCGCTGCTGGCGGCATTCGCAGATGTGATGGGTATTACGGAGACCCAGGCACTGGCTGTCGGTGCGGGGTTAGGCGGCGGCGTGCGAAGCGGGAACATTTGCGGCGCGGTAAACGCGCCGGTGATGATCCTGGGCTGCGCGTTTCCGGAAATGGCCGCCAGCAAGGCGAAATCTGCGGAGATCACCAAGGAATACCAGCGGCGGTTTATGGAGAGATTTAAGCATCTCAACTGCCGGGAACTGCTGGTGGAGAAGGAATTGCAGCCCACTGACACGGCCATGGCACTGGCGGCGGGGGATCACTGCGGGCTGCTTATTCTCAGCGCGGCGGAGATACTGTGCGGGATGATAGGGGAGAAGTAAAGGAGAACAGGTATGGGATTTGTGCATCTGCACGTACATACGGAATACAGCCTGCTGGACGGTGCGTGCCGGATACGGGACCTGCCGAAGCTGGTAAAGGAGCTGGGGCAGACGGCCTGCGCTATTACCGACCACGGCGTCATGTACGGCGCAGTGGACTTTTACCGCGCCTGCAAGGCGGAGGGGATCCATCCCATTATCGGGTGCGAGGTGTATGTGGCGCGGCGGACACGGTTCGACAAGCAGCATGAGTTCGATGCGGAGTCTCGGCATCTGGTGCTGCTGTGCAAGAACGAGACGGGGTACCGAAACCTATCATACATGGTGTCGCAGGCGTATATCGAGGGGTTCTATATCAAGCCGCGTATCGATATGGAGCTGCTGCGCGCCCATTCCGACGGGCTGATCGCCCTGTCGGCCTGTTTGGCAGGAGAAATTCCCAAGCGGCTGATGAATGGTGACTACAACGGGGCCAAGGCATATGCACTGGAGATGCGGGGAATTTTCGGTGAGGACTTTTACCTGGAATTACAGGACCACGGCATCGCCGAGCAGACCGAGGTGAACCGGGGTCTTTTGCGGCTGCACAACGAAACGGGGATACCCCTGGTGTGTACCAATGATGCCCACTATCTGCGGAAGGAGGATGCAGAAAACCACGACGTGCTGCTGTGCATCCAGACCGGCAAGACGGTGGATGACGAGAACCGAATGCGGTATGAGCCGCGGAATTTTTATATCCGTTCCACAGAGGAGATGGAGACGCTGTTCGCCGGATATCCGGACGCGGTGGCCAACACGGAAAAGATCGCGGAGAAGTGCCAGCTGGAATTCACCTTCGGCAAGTACCACTTGCCGGAATTCAAGCTGCCGGAGGGGTACGACTCGCCTACATATTTGCGTAAACTATGCGATGAGGGGTTTGCTCGGCGGTACGGTCAGGCAAAGCCGGAATATCGGAAGCAGCTGGATTATGAGCTGGATATGATCGAGAAAATGGGCTTTACGGACTATTTCCTCATTGTGTCGGACTTTGTGCGGTACGCCAAGAGCCGGGGAATACCGGTGGGACCAGGGCGCGGCAGCGCGGCCGGATCTATGGTGTCTTACTGCCTGGAGATCACGGACATCGACCCCATGAAGTACGATCTGTACTTCGAGCGGTTCCTGAACCCGGAGCGTGTGTCTATGCCGGATATCGACATGGACTTCGGCGACACGCGGCGGGGTGAGGTGGTGGAATATGTCCGCAAAAAATATGGCGACGACCATGTAGCCCAGATCGTGACCTTCGGTACCATGGCCGCCCGAGCAGCCATACGGGATGTGGGCCGGGCGCTGAACATGACCTACGCCGAGGTGGATGTTGTGGCGAAGCTGGTACCGGCAGGGCCGGGGGCGCTGCATATTACCCTGCAGGAGGCGCTGAAGCTCTCGAAGCAGTTGGCGGATATGTACCGGGAGGACCCGAAGGTCAAAAAGCTCATCGACACAGCCATGGCACTGGAGGGAGTGCCGAGGCACGCATCTACCCACGCGGCAGGCGTGGTCATCACAAAGCTGCCGGTATACGAATATGTGCCGCTGGCACGGAACGACGATGCGGTAGTATGCCAGTATGTGATGACGACTCTGGAGGAGCTGGGCCTGCTGAAAATGGACTTTCTGGGGCTGCGGAACCTGACGGTGCTGGATGACGCCGTGAAGATGGTGCAGCAGCGGGAACCAGAGTTCGCGCTGAGCAAAATACCGGACGACGACGCGGAGACCTATGACATGATCTCCCGAGGACAGACGGCGGGCGTGTTCCAGATCGAGTCCACGGGCATGACCGGTGTGTGCGTGGGGCTGAAGCCACAGAGTATTGAGGATATCACCGCCGTGATCGCGCTGTACCGTCCGGGACCAATGGAGTCCATTCCGAGGTTTATCGCCTGCAAGCACGACCCGAAGCTGGTGACGTATAAGCACCCAAGGCTGGTGCCTATACTGTCGGTCACCTACGGCTGCATCGTGTACCAGGAGCAGGTCATCCGCATTTTCCAGGAGCTGGGCGGCTTTTCGCTGGGGCAGGCGGACATGGTGCGCCGGGCCATCAGCAAGAAGAAGGCCAAGGAGATTGAGAAGGAGCGTCAGGCCTTCGTATACGGCGATGCGGAACGAGGGATCAAGGGCTGTATCGCCAACGGTATTGACGAGAAGACAGCGCAGGCCATCTACGACGAGATATACGACTTTGCCAACTATGCTTTCAACAAGGCTCACGCGGTGAGCTACGCGGTGGTGGCGTATCAGACGGCGTATTTCAAGTGTCATTACACCAAGGAGTATATGGCCGCGCTGCTGACCAGCGTGCTGGACAACAGCGACAAGGTGGCGGGGTATATCGGGGAGTGCCGCGACTGCGGCATTGCGCTGCTGCCGCCGGACGTGAACCGGTCCAGCGACCGGTTCACCGTGGAGCCGGACGGCATACGGTTCGGCCTGGTGGCCATCAAGAACATCGGACGGGGGTTTATCCAGTCGGTGGTCCGGGAGCGGGAGCAGGGCGGCAGCTTTACGTCTTTGCAGGATTTCTGCGACCGGATGTACGACTGCGGCGACATGAACAAGCGGGCGGTGGAAAACCTGATCCGCAGCGGTGCCTTCGACAGCATGGGGGCGCGGCGGTCGCAGCTGCTGGCGGTGTATGAGAAGGTGCTGGACGGCATCGGCAACGTGCGGCGGCGGAACGTGGAGGGCCAGATCGATTTCTTCGGCATGAGCGCCGCCAACAGCACCGTGGAGACGGTGGTGATGCCGGACATTCCGGAGTTTACCGCCACGGAGCGGATGCACATGGAGAAGGAGACCACGGGGCTGTATCTGTCCGGGCACCCTATGGTGGGCTATCGCGCTGCGGCCCGTAGCAGCGGGGCAGTGACGCTGAATGAGATACTGGAGGATGTGTCCTCTGAAGAGGGCCCCACACGGTTCGCCGACGGTATGCCGGTGACGGTGGCGGGCATCGTGGCCTCCAGCAAGACGCGGCCCACCAAGAACGGGACGCTGATGGCGTATGTGGTGCTGGAGGACGAGACAGCCAGCATGGAGCTGCTATGCTTCAGCCGGGTGCTGGACAAGTGCGGCAGCTATCTGGCAGTGAACAGCCCGGTACTTATCAAGGGACGGCTGAGCCTGCGGGACGAAAAGCCGCCGCAGATCATGCCGGACGTGGTATTCCCCATGAACGGCAGTGAACTGCCGGAGGGGCAAAAGGCCCCGGAAAACGGCGCTGCCGCCGTATACCTGCGGGTGAAGAGCATCGATGACCCGGCGTTCAGCCATCTGCTGTTGGTGGCGACCATGTTCGAAGGGAAGGTGCCGCTGAAGATACGCATTGCCGACACCGGCAAGCTGTGGGGCGGCTTCTGCCTGGACCATCCGGCGTTTTTGAAGGAGTGCCGGGAATGGCTTGGACCGGAGAACGTTGTGGTGCGAAGGAAGGAAAAGAGCGAATGAGTGTCAGAGTGCGGCCTGCGGGCCGCACCCTTTTTGCCTTTTGGGCATAGAGTGGAATGAAAGAGGCCGTCTTTCACTACTTATTGGGAGGTCATTCTATGCCTGAAAATGTAATGCCGGGACCGGTCTGCGACCTGGGGAACGTCCGGGAGGCCGTGTGCATCCATACGCGGAAGATATTTGACTCATGCAGGGATAAGGACTGCGTGGAGGATCTGCGCTTTTACCCCACGGCGGCGGCGCAGGAGGTGCTCAGCGCGTCGCAGATGATCAAGGGCGGCACAGCGGAGCTGCTGTACGTCTACACCGATGTGGAGCCGGTGACGTTCAACCGGGGGTTCTATTCGGTGGATATGCGCTTCTACTACCGGGTGACTTTACAGGTGTGTACCGGCACGCCGCGATACACTGAGGTGGAAGGCCTGTGCGTGTTCGACAAGCGGTGTATCCTGTTCGGCAGCGAAGGGAACGCCAAGATATTCTCCTCGGACACGGTGTTCGACGAGTTGGATGTGCCGGGACGGATACGGACCAATCTGCCTATCGCCGTGGTGGAAGCCGTGGACCCGATCGTGCTGGATACCCGTGTAGCGGAGGTACCGGTCCCTGTCTCGACAGGCAGTTGTTTGTCGGAGATCCCGTCCTTTGTGGCGCAGAGCTTCAGTGGAGAGCTGGTGTTCGACGACAGTGCAGCACGGCGGCTGTATGTGACGCTGGGGCAGTTCACGCTGGTGCGGTTGGAGCGCGATACGCAGCTGCTGGTGCCGGTATATGACTACTGCGTGCCCCAGAGCGAGTGCGACTGCGGCAGCCAGGAGGATCCCTGCGGGCTGTTCCGCAGCGTGGCGTTCCCCATGAACGAGTTCTTCCCGCCCAACGCGGTGGAGACGCCCTGCGACTATAACAGCACCAAGAACTACTGTGCGTGCCATTGAGAAGCAGAACAGGGGACGGCGAGTGCCGTCCTCTGCTTTTTTCGCGGGGTTTCGCTTTACAAGCGGGTAAAAATTGCGTATAATACCAAAAAAGGAGGTGGGCGATGTGGGTATCGCGTTTATTCAGGACAAGCTGGAGATCAAGTTCCTGATCCTGTACATTGTGTCGCGGCTGACGGAGCCGGTGGACGGAGCCGACTTGCAGGACATGACCATGTGCGACGAGGGCATCGACTACTTTGATTATGCGGAGTGTTTGGGTGACCTGGTGAAGACAGAGCATCTGCGCGTCACAGAAGACGGACAGTACATCATCACGGAAAAGGGACGGAGAAACAGCGGTATCTGCGAGAGCAGCCTGCCATATTCCGTAAGGCAGCTGTCGGACAGGCATATCGCGGCTTGGAACAAGGCGGCGGTGCGGCGGCAGCAGGTGCAGGGACGGGTGACGCCGCGTGAAAACGGGACGTTCACCGTGGAGCTGCGGCTGCGGGACGATGTGGATAGCCTGATGACGTTGGATCTGATGGTGGCCGATAAGGCCGACGCCGAGGCGTTGGCGGAACGGTTCCGGAGGGAGCCGGAGAAAGTATACACGCAGATCGTTGCGGCGCTTCGCGGAAAATAAGAAAGAAAAAGCCTCCCCGACCGGGGAGGCTTTTTGCGAGGAGAGTGAGTTCTGTACAGAATTACAATGTTTTGGATCACACGCTGAAAAGAATATCCGCATAGGTGGGATACGGCCACGCCTTGGCGTCCACCAGCGATTCCAGCCGGCCGATCAGCTCGCCGGCCTTCTGGGTGAGGGCGACGACCTCGCAGCGGTAGTACCGTGCGGCATCGATACCGCCGTCCGCGGCGGGAGCATCGCTGAGGGCAGCGTGCAACGCCTCGCAGGTATCAAACAGCTTCTCACCCAGGTCGGTAACACGCTGGGCCAGAGTCTTTTCCATGCGGGCGGACAAGGCCGGGACACTGTTCTCCTTGTGAAAGGCCGTCTGGGTTAGGCGGTCGGCGTAAGCACTGGCGGCGGGGAGAATATGACGCTGGACCATGTCCAGCAGGGTGCTGGCCTCAATGGCAGACACCTTGCAGTAGTTCTCCAGGTGGATCTCGTACCGGGCGCGCATCTCCGTCTCGGTGAGGATGGCGTGCCTGGTGAAAAGATCGACGTTCTTTTTGTCAATGTAGGCGGGCATACAGTCCACCGTGTCCCGCAGGTTAGCCAGGCCCCGGCGCTTGGCCTCCTGTACCCAGGCGTCATCATAGCCGTTGCCGTTGAAGATGATGCGCTGGTGGGCGGTGAAGGTGTCGTGCAGCAGCTTCTGCAGCGCGGACTGGAAGTCGTCGGCCTTTTCCAGAATGTCGGCGAACTGGCGCAGCTCCTCGGTCATAATGGTGTTCAGCACCACATTAGGGCTGGCGATGGACTGAGAGGAGCCCAGCATACGGAACTCGAATTTGTTACCGGTAAAGGCCAGGGGAGAGGTGCGGTTGCGGTCTGTGGTGTCCTGGGGTATCTCCGGCAAAGTGTCCACGCCGATGGTGAGCTTTTTCTTGGTGATGTCCACATACTCAGTGCCCTGAATGATGGCATCAAGAATAGCCGTTAATTCATCGCCCAGAAAGATGGAGATGATGGCGGGAGGGGCCTCGTTGCCGCCCAGACGGTGGTCGTTGCCGGGATAGGACACGCAGCAGCGCAGCATTTCCTGGTACTCGTCAACGCCCTTGATAAAAGCGGCTAGAAACAGCAGAAACTGGGCATTCTGGCTGGGGGTGCTACCGGGCTTCAGCAGGTTCTCGCCGGTGTCGGTGGCCAATGACCAATTATCGTGTTTGCCGGAGCCGTTGACGCCCGCAAAGGGCTTTTCGTGCAGCAGGCACACCAGACCGTGGCGGGCGGCTACCTTTTTCAGCAGTTCCATGGTCAGCTGATTTTTGTCACAGGCGCTGTTGGCATCGGAGTAGATGGGCGCGATCTCGTGCTGGGCAGGCGCAACCTCGTTGTGCTCCGTCTTGGCCAGCACGCCCAGCTTCCACAGCTCCTGATCCAGCTCCCGCATGAACGCGGCTACCCGGGGTTTGATGGCGCCGTAATAGTGGTCGTCCAGCTCCTGCCCCTTGGAGGGACGGGCACCGAACAGCGTGCGGCCGCACAGCTTCAGATCCTCGCGCTGGCGGTATACCTTCTCGTCGATCAGGAAGTACTCCTGCTCAGGGCCTACCTGCGGCGTGACATGCTGCGCCTCGGTGTTCCCGAACAGCCGCAGGATACGGATGCACTCCCTGTCCAGCACACGCATAGAGCGCAGCAGAGGCGTTTTTTTGTCCAGCGTCTGCCCACTGTACGAACAGAAAATGGTAGGGATATACAGTGTCTCGTCCTTGACAAAAGCGTAGGAGGTGGGGTCCCAGGCGGTGTAGCCGCGGGCCTCAAACGTGGCGCGGAGACCGCCGGAGGGGAAAGATGAGGCGTCCGCCTCGCCCTTGCTGAGTTCTTTGGCGCTCAGTTCCATGACCACGCCGTCTTTGCCGTCGCGGGTAATGAAGCTGTCGTGTTTTTCGGCGGTAACGCCGGTCATAGGCTGGAACCAGTGGGTGTAATGGGTAGCGCCCTTTTCGATGGCCCAGTCCTTCATGGCGTTGGCGATCTCGCCAGCGGTGGTACGATCCAGCGGCGTTCCCTGGGCCAGGCATTGCTGCCATTTCTGGTAGGCGGCGGCGGGGAGACGCTGCTGCATCTGCTGCTCACCAAACACCATTTTGCCAAACAGAGCGGGAACGTTCGTGGTCTTTTCACACATTGCGGGATCAATCCTTTCAAAATCAAGTACGCGGCGGCGCCGCGGGAAAAACAAACCGTATGGGAAACGGGGCTTACATAAACAGCTGCATAGCCAGCGGAGTGACATAGGCCTCCATCACAGCGGCCAGGGCCAGCAGTGGTACCACCAGCAATCCCACCACGCGAAGCAGGTCCAGAAGCAGGGGCTTCATCATACCTTTTTCGTTGCAGCGGATGTATCGATTGATATTTCTGCACAGGCAGAGTCCGGCGGCCAGACTGAGCAGCAGAGCGGGAATCTCAAAGATGCCGTGGGGCACAAGACCGGCCAACAGCAGAAGCCACTGGCCATCTATCAGTGCGGCAAGCATACCGATGATCGCAGCGTTGAGTCCCAGAGACAGTGCCGGCAGATACAGGAATGGTATAAAACCATAAAGCACGGTCATCACCATAGCCCGAAGGTTGTTGCCGAACAGGGCCAGCGCGCTGAAGCTGCCATCATCGCGGATAATACCGGCGTCTGCAATGCTCTCGTTGAAGGTGCGTATAATGGTTACGGGAACATTGGGGACAAGCCTTCCGACAATGTAAGCCAGCACGGTCAGTGCCAAAAAAGCAAGGGCAGTTATGCCGACAAATCGGCCGTATTCCCTGTGCCAGAACGCGGCGATGGCACAAAGCTGTTTTTTCATGCCAGCTTCTCCAGGCCGGCGCGGAGACGGCGGAGCGTTTCATCACGGCCCAGGATGCGGCAGATCTCCACTGCGCCGCCGGGGGTGACCAGCTTGCCGGCAGCAGCGATACGCACCGGCCACATGAGGGTGGCATTCTTGACACCCAATTGTTCAGCTAAGGCGATCAGGCCATCGTGGATGGCCTCGTCCGTCCACTGGGGCAGCGCCGCCAGCATGGGAATAGCCGCCTCCAGCATGGCCTTGCAGACCTCTGGGTTCGTCTTGGATTTCTTGTTGGTGAAGAATTCCACGTCGTACTCCGGGCACGCATCGAAGAAGTCCACCTTCTCCGGGATGTCTGTAAGACGCTCGCAGCGCGCCTGCAGCAGCGCGGCGATGGCCGCCACGTCAAAGTCGCCCTTGACGCTCTGGCGGATGTAGGGCTCGGCTGCCTTGGCGAAGTCCTCCGGGGACATGGCACGCAGGTAGACGGCGTTGAAATGATCCAGCTTGGCCTTGTCGAAGATGGCGGGAGATTTGGAAATACCGGTCAGATCAAACGCCTTGACAAGCGCATCAAGAGAGAAGATCTCCTGCTCCGCCAGCTCACCCTTGGGACTCCAGCCCAGCAGGGCAACGTAGTTGAGAATGGCATCGGTCAGATAGCCCTCTGCCTTCAGGTCCTCATAGCTGGGGTCGCCGTGGCGCTTGGACATCTTGTTCTGTGCGTCCCGCATGACGGGGGAGCAGTGGACATAGGTGGGTACCTCCCAGCCGAAAGCGTGGTAAAGAAGGTCGTACTTGGGCGCGGAGGACAGATACTCGCTGCCGCGTACCACATGGGTGATGCCCATCAGGTGGTCGTCGATCACATTGGCAAAGTTGTAAGTTGGCAGACCGTCCCGTTTCAGCAGTACCTGGTCATCCAGGGTGCTGTTTTCCACGGTGATATCGCCGAACACGGCATCGTGAAACGTGGTGGTGCCCTCCTTGGGGATGCGCTGGCGGATGACGTAAGGCTCGCCCGCCTCCACGCGGCGCAGAGCGTCCTCCAGCAGCAGATCACGGCAGGGATCATCGGCGCGGTCAAAATCGCCGGTGTCCTCCTCGGAGGCACACTTCTCGCAGAAACAGTAATAGGCGCCGCCCTTTTCCGCCAGCAAGCGGGCGTATTTGCCGTAGGTATCCCGACGTTGGGACTGGATATAGGGAGCCACGGGACCGCCGATGTCGGGGCCCTCGTCATGGTTCAGATGGCACTCGGTCATGGTGCGGTAGATGACGTCGGTAGCTCCCTCCACCAGCCGCCCCTGGTCGGTATCCTCGATACGGAGGATAAACGTGCCGCCGTGACTGCGGGCAATGAGCCAGGTATACAGGGCGGTACGCAGATTGCCGATGTGCATATAACCGGTAGGGGAGGGCGCAAAGCGGGTGCGGACCTTGCCCGTGGGGATCTTGGCTTCCATCTCGGTAAAATAAGCGGCGTCAGACATAGGGGTGGACCTCCGTTACTTGATAAAAATACTATAATAGTATACTGGTTTTACGGGAAAAGTCAATGCTTATGGGCGATTTCGCAGAATGTCCAAATGTTTGGAATGTTTCTTGCAATTTGTGGGGAGATTTGGTATAATGACCGCGAAGCGGCCATGATACATGGATCGCCATTTCGTTTTACCCGCCGCAAGGCACGACTATAACACAGAAAGGAACATCGTCACTATGATCTACACGACGGAAGTACAGCATATGTGTCCTGTCGCCAAGGGCGCTTATCACGGTCCGGCTCCCATTCCCGAGGAGGGCAAGTGGGTACAGGCCAAGCAGATCGGGGATATTTCCGGCTTTACCCACGGTATCGGCTGGTGTGCACCCCAGCAGGGTGCCTGCAAGCTGACGCTGAATGTGAAGAACGGCGTTATCGAGGAGGCGCTGGTGGAGACCATCGGCTGCTCTGGTATGACCCACTCCGCCGCCATGGCTTCCGAGATTCTGATCGGCAAGACTATTCTGGAGGCGCTGAACACCGACCTGGTGTGCGATGCCATCAACACCGCCATGCGCGAGCTGTTCCTACAGATCGTCTATGGCCGCACTCAGTCCGCTTTCTCCGAGGACGGTCTGGCTGTGGGCGCGTCTCTGGAGGACTTGGGCAAGGGCCTGCGCTCTCAGGTGGGCACCATGTTCGGCACCCGCGAAAAGGGTCCCCGCTATCTGGAGATGGCCGAGGGCTATTGCAGCAAGCTGGCTTTGAACGACAAGGATGAGATCATCGGCTATGAGTTCATCAGTCTGGGCAAGATGATGGACGCCGTGAAGAAGGGTGTGGACGCCAACGAAGCCCTGAAGAACGCCACCGGCCACTACGGCCAGTGGGACAACGCGGAGAAGTATATCGACCCGCGCCAGGAATAAGAGAAGGAGGACGACAAAATGGCTCTGTTTGAAAGTTACGAAAGACGTATCGATAAGATCAACGGCGTCCTCGCGCAGTACGGCATCGGCTCCGTGGAGGAGTGCCGCGAGCTCTGCAAGGCGAAGGGCTTCGACCCCTATGAGATCGTCAAGGGCATTCAGCCCATCTGCTTTGAGAACGCCTGCTGGGCGTACACCGTGGGTGCGGCCATCGCGCTGAAGTCCGGTGTCAAGACCGCTGCGGATGCCGCCCGCAAGATCGGTGAGGGATTGCAGTCCTTCTGCATCGACGGCTCCGTGGCCGAGGACCGCAAGGTGGGTCTGGGCCACGGCAATCTGGGCGCCATGCTGCTGAGCGACGAGTCCAAGTGTTTCGCTTTCCTTGCTGGTCACGAGTCCTTTGCCGCTGCCGAGGGTGCTATCGGCATCGTTCGCAACGCAAACAAGGCACGTAAGGAACCTCTGCGGGTCATCCTGAACGGTTTGGGCAAGGACGCTGCGCAGATCATCAGCCGCATCAACGGCTTCACTTATGTGCAGACTCAGTTTGACTATTTCACCGGCAAGCTGAACATCGTCCGCGAGATTCGGTATTCCGAGACCGAGCGCGCCGATGTCCGCTGCTATGGCGCCGATGATGTCCGCGAGGGTGTGGCTATCATGCACCATGAGGGCGTGGACGTGTCCATCACCGGCAACTCCACCAACCCTACTCGCTTCCAGCACCCTGTGGCCGGCACCTATAAGAAGGAGTGCATCGAGCAGGGCAAAAAGTACTTCTCCGTGGCCTCCGGCGGCGGCACCGGCCGTACGCTGCACCCGGACAATATGGCCGCCGGTCCCGCTTCCTACGGCATGACCGACACCATGGGCCGTATGCACAGCGACGCGCAGTTTGCCGGCTCCAGCTCCGTCCCTGCGCATGTGGAGATGATGGGCTTCCTGGGCATGGGCAACAATCCTATGGTGGGTGCTACTGTTGCTGTGGCTGTTGCTGTGGCCGAAGCTGTGAAAGCCTGATGGTACAAGGGATGCGGGATTTTCGGCAAAATTGTGACTTCCTAAATAACGGGCGACGAATAGGCCAAAAACCCGGTTTTGTCCACATTTTGTCCACATTTTTTCTGGACGTGGACAAGAAATAGGCGAGAAAAGAGCGCTGCCGGCGGCAGCGCTCTTTAATTTGCGGCATACAGGCTTTCAAGCTTTTTGGCCGTGTCGGCCTCCATTTGCTGCGTGAGGTGCTGGTAGATGTTGAGGGTGGTTTTGATATCCTTGTGACCGAGGCGCACCTGCACCGCTTTGGGAGGAATTCCGGCAAGGAGAAGCTCCGTGCAGTGCGTGTGCCGCAGCGAGTGGTAGTCGAAGGTGGGGCAAATGGCATCCGGGGATCGGACGCGGGAAACCTTGCCGTTCTTCTGCACATTCCGCCAGCCGTGGATCACACGGCAGCATTCCTGCATGGTACGCGGACGGATAAGGGAGCCGTCGTCATTGACGTTGATCATGTGGATCTCCGTGCCGATGCCATCGGTGTTGAGTGTAAATGGGGGGACGTCGTCCGCGGAGCTGCGTGCCGGGGTGATATATTGCCGTTGGAAATAGGGACCATAGGAGAGCTGCGCCTCCCGCTGGTGCTGCCGGGTACGTCGGAGCAGCGCCAGCGTTGCGCTGTCCAGCTGGATGGTGCGGTAACTGTCGTACTTCGGGGGAGCGAAATACAGCTCATCCGGAGAGCGCCTGCGTTCCTTCGGCGAGGTATCGCCGCCTCCGGGGCGGTATTGGATCTGACGGTTGACAGACAAGGTGGCAGCGCCGAAGTCTACGTCCTCCCACTGCAGGGCGAAAGCCTCGCCGAGCCGGAGGCCGCAGCGGTAGCCGAGAACAAGCGGGATGTGCATGGGATGCCCCTCCGGGAAGCGCTCAAATATCCGGCGAATGGTATCGGCGTCCAGAACGCCCCGCTGCTTAGTGCGCGTCTTTAGCATGGGCTGCGCTCCGCGCCGGGGGAGTTCGGCGTCCGGCACGGGGCTATTCTGGATAAACTTCATCTTTTTGGCGTATTTCATGGACTTGCTGAGGATGCCCTTTACACCCGCGATGGTGTTGCGGCTGTATCCGCGGTTGAACAGGTCGTCGATGAGCGCCTGCACAGAGGCGGTCTGGAGCGCAGATATGGGGTATTTGCCGATGGCGGGGACGATATGGTTCTTTATCTTCTTGCGGTAGTTGGTGAGGGTGGTATCTTTGAAGTTGGAAACACCGTAATTATCCAGCCAGTAGTTGAGGAAATCGGCCACGCTCATTTGGGACGGAGTGAACTTTAGACCGGAGTTCCGGTATTCCTGCCAGGCTGTCATGCCGGCGGCGTATGCCTCGCCGGCGGTATCGAAGCCGCCGCGGGAGATCCACTGCCGCTTGCCGCCGACGGACGCGGACTCGAAGCGGTATTCGTATTTCTTGCCTCGCCGGCGGGTAAGCACTTTACTGCCCATCTTTGTCACCTCCCGGCTCGTGGTCGATAAAAACGGTGTGGGATCGCTTCGTATACCGGGAAGACATACGAAGCAGACAGTGACCCATGACGCAGGCGGCCGCGATGACCAGAAGCAGAATAAACCACGCGGCAAGCGAGATGTTGCCGCCGATGATAAGTCCCGCATTTGGGAGGCGAAAGTCCCAAATTAGATACCAGACTACAGCAAAGAACATAAGCAAACAGACGGTGATAAGCGAATAGGTACGCCGCGTCAGTTCGGAGCGGAGAGCATCGTTGCTATCCCGCAGGCTGCGGATCTCGCCATTGCGCTCTGCCAGTTCCAGCTCAAGGGCACGGATCCGCTGCTCCAGCTCCGCGCGCTGACGCTCCGCCTCCGGCTTGACCGCGCCGAACATCTCGTCAATGGACAGGTCCAGCACGCGGGCCAGCGCCGCTGCCTGCACGATGGTAACGCCGCCGTTGCCGCTTTGGGCGTTGCGGACGGTGGAGTAGGGAACGCCGGAGCGCTCGGATAATTTTTCGTTGGTGAGGCCGAAGCGGGAACGTGCCATGCGGAATGCTTTGGGGTATGCACGGATGTATGGGGATAACTCGTCAATAACGGACATAGTGCTCCTCCTTACATAAATTACCCATATTGGGTAGCAATTCCCCAAGTTGGGCAAATTTTTACCCGAATATAGGTAGGAAAAAATTGAGAAAAAACGCGAATTGTTAAAATAGGGCAGAAATTGTCAGGATAGCTCATTGACTTTTCGTCTACGCCGGCAGCATAATGAATACAGAAGGAAGCAGGAAGCCGGACGTAAAGGGGAGAGAAATGAGTTTAGATGACAGGATACTGGAAAGGTTCCAACTACTGACAGAGGACGAGAAGATCCTCATCCTCGTTGGCTTAATAGAGTCTCTATCTGGGCCAGCAGCAGACGCTTCTGATCCTCGGTCAGACAGCGCAGCAGCTCGATCAGCTTGACATCCAGAGGGGAAAGACCGTCGCCGGCCAGGGCGGCGGTTTTTTCTGTTTTTGCTAACTGTGCGAGGGCGGAAACGCGCTCATAGTCAAGAGCTATCCGGGGATCAATCCCTCGGTGAACAACAATTTTTAATCTATCCGCAGGGGACGCCCGCCAGTAATCCTCTAAAAGGTCGTCGGCCTCCCACAGGTTGATGGGGATGGAGTCTGTGATAAGATATTTCAAAGGGACCTTGACAGCGTCGGCATATTTTGCGGCTGTTGTCACTTTGGGGATGCGCTCGTCTTTTTCGTAAAGGCTCACAATTTGCTTTGTGGAGCCAACAAGGTCGGCAAGCTGCTGTTGGGACAGACCGAGTGCCGACCTGCACAGTTTAAGTTTAGTTCCAAAACTCATGATTACACCTCCGAGATAATTAAAGCACAGTTATCAAACAGTGTCAACAAGAAAATGACGCGCAAAATATTTTCGCAAAATTATCAAACAATAGTTGACAACGAGGAAGTTCGGTGATAGTATAATGGCAAGTCAACTAAACGATGACCACGAAAACAAGGAGGGTAGCGACTTATGAATGAACTGCGCGGCATGATTTATACGCGCTTCAAAACAGAAGCGGACTGCGCCAGACAGCTTGGCTGGCCGAAACAGAAGCTAAACTACATAACTAACGGAAAACGGATGCCAGACATTAAGGACACGGTCGAGCTGGCCAATACATTGCAGGTTGATGTGGGCTCACTCATCTCTATTTTTTTGGCGAGAGAGTCAACTAAACAATGACTTGTGGCGTAAATAAGACCGCGCCCGGAGGGACGCGGTCGGCAGGGGACTATTTCTTTTTCTTCCGGGAACGCATGGCCCACTCATAGATGGCGACCGGGATTGCAAAGGCGATGACAGTCTCCGCGATGCCAAGCCAAAACTTGGTGCTCGTGACGAGTAAAACGAGATCGTCCCATGCCAAGTAGCAAAAGAGCAGTGCCGAGAGCGCTACGAGCAGTTTCTTCAAGGCGAAGCACCTCCCATTTACGCCAGTATAGCACGGCGGCGGGGCAGGTGCAAGAGAGGAGGGCAGGACATGACGAACATAGAACAGCTGCCTCGGCTGCTGACGGTGCCGGAGGTGGCGGAGCTGCTGGGCGTCAACCAGGGGAAGGTACACGAACTGCGGAAAAGCGGTCTGCTGCCCTTTCTGAAGCTGGGCGCTTACAAGTGCCGCCCGGAGGCGCTGGAGGAATTTCTGGCGAAATGGGAGGGCTGGGACATTTCAAATCCCTACCAACCGTGCGAAATGAACCCGGCGGAGGCCGGGGGCAAATAATCAACAACAGGAGGAAAACGACATGAAACATGAGACTTTGACCATTTGGAACGCGGAGGACTTCACCCGCCCGGAGAAGCTGGAGGCGCTGCGCGTGGGCGACGAGGTCGCCTTCCAACTCAAGAACGGCAAAGATGCCGCCTTTGTGGTGGCGGACATCGCCGACGGCGTCCTTACCGGCTGCCTTTTTAAGGGCGTGCGGGACATGGCCGTGTACGACGGCCGACGCTGGTGGAACACGAACTATGTGAACTACCCGGAGAGCGACGCCAGAGAACGCCTCAACGAGGAGCTCCTGCCCCTGCTGCCGGACGAGCTGGCGGCACTGTTGGTGGAGCGCACCATCACCCAGACGGTGGACGGCGAGGTGTACACCTGCACGGACAAGCTGTGGCCCCTGTCCGCGGTGGAGGTGTTCGGCGAGGACGCGCCGGACTGGATGCAGCGGGACGACACGCCGGACAAGCCCCTGCCGTTCTTTGCCGAGAGCCAGAGCAACCGGAAAGCGTACCTGTGGTATGCCTGGCTGCGCTCGCCGTTTGCCGGCTACAGCAGCTATTTCTGCCGTGTGAACACGTCGGGCACCGCGTACAACTACAATGCCAGCATTTCGCTTGGCGTGGCCCCCGGCTTTCGCATCGACATCAAGGCCAAGACGGCGGAGCCGGCGCAGGACTGATCGAAAAGGCCATCCCCCGGCGCAAGCCGGGGATACGAAAGGAGCAGAGCATGAACAAGAGAAAGAGCCGCGGCGCCAAGTTCGCCGAAGGGGAGCAGGCGGTGTGCCTCACCCCGGCGGCTGCGGAGAGAAACGGCGGGCACCCGCCCGTAGGCACGGTGCTCCGGGCCACGAAGCGGAACGGCGCGTGGGCCTACCAGGTGCAGGTACGGGACACGGACCGCATCGAGACCTGGTCGGAGGACACGATGGGGAGGCTGACGGTATGAGCGCCTTCGGATGGATATGCGCCTATATCGGCGCGGCGTGGCTGGCCGGAACGGTGCTGAAGTGCGTGGAGGCGCTGGGCCGGTGACAGAGACACGGATGGAACGGAACCGGCGGGCGCGGGCCTACAGCCACGCCTGCCGCATCCGGCGGCTGCGGAACGCCCTGTGGGCGGTGGCCGCCGTGCTGACGGTGCTGCTGGCGGTGGAGCTGATCTGGCTGCTAAGCAGCAGACCGGCGCCGGAGGGCACCGCGCAGGAGCCACAGGAGATGGCGGTCCTGCTGGAGCCGGAGGTCACGGAAAGCACCGGCGTGTTCACGGTGACGGGCTACTGCGCCTGCTGCACGCCGTACAGCCACCTCAACCGCTGCGGCGACCTTGTGCTGACCGCCAGCGGAGAGTGGGTACACCTTGGCGAGGCGGTGGCGGTGGATCCGGACATCATTCCGCTGGGCAGCACCGTGACCATAGGCGAAAAGACCTACAGGGCGCTGGATACCGGTGTGTACGGCTATGTGGTGGACATCCTCATGTCACATGAGGATGCCGCCGCTGCCGGCGCCAGAAGGGAGCTGGTGACATGGAAAACCGACCTAAGACAGGGAGAAACGCCGAGCTGAAGCCCTGTCTGAACTGCGCCGAGCGATACATCGGCTGCCACGGCCGGAACGAGGACGGGAGCTACCGCTGCGGGAAGTACGCCGAGGTGGAGGCCGCCAGGGCCGAGGAACGGGTAAAACTGGCCGCCTACCGGCGGGAGAAGGAGATAGACCGCTACCAGCGGCACAAGATCAACGAGTACAGCGCAAAGGCCGAAAAGGCCCGGCTGTGCGGAAGGGGACGGTGAGCATGGCCGAGGGAAAGAGCAAGAAAGACGATTTCCTGTGGTGGGTACAGTGCGAGGGCCACTACGACGTGCCGGTGATCGCCCCCAACTGGGAGCTGGCCACGGTGGAGGCGGCGCACCTGTGGGGCGTGCCGTGGGCCAAGGTGGCCGCCAGGTGCGAGCTGCGGGAGAAGCTGCCAGTGGTGCGGAACGTGTGCCAGCGGTGCGGCAAGATCTTTCACGGCTCCGGCCCGCTGTGCGATGACTGCATCAGCATCATCCGCATAGAGGAGCAGCGGAAGGCCGCCGCCAGAAAGGACTACTTCCGGCGGCTATATGCCGGACACTGAGGGGCCGGGCGAGAGACAAACAGACAAACAGGAGGAACTGTGCGATGAACGAGTATTTGGACAGGGCGCTGGAGAAGCTGCGCGGCGCCAAGGCGCCGACGGGCCAGCGAGAGGCCGTCGTGTTCAAGCCGGTGGTGGCGGCGCTGGAGGACTTCTGCCGGCAGGACGCGGAGTTCGCCCAGGCAGTGGTACAGGGCGGCAGCGTGGAGGATTGCGTCAAGACCGTGCTGAAGGGCGTGGGCGGCAGCCTGAGCGACCTTGAGGCCTACAAGCGGGCGGCGGCGTTCTTCTTCCCCGGCTGCGTGGTGACCATGAAGCTGACCATTGCCATGTGCGAGCATGACGTAGTCCCGGCGGCACCGCAGGAGCGCAAGGCTGTGGTTCTGGATCTGGCGGACTTCTGGTGAGCGCCATGATGGACGAAAAGGAGAGGGCCTCCGCGCTGGAGCGACTGGCCCCGAAGCCCACAGCGCAGGAGATGGAGGCGGTAAACGGACTGTTCCGGCACTTCCTGTTCAAGCGCTGCGGCAAGGGCGAGATATGGACTACCTGCTGCCGGCGGCATACCTTCGTCAAGCCGGACACGGACAACGCCGACGAGCTGCGCGTCCTACACGCGCCGCACACGCCGGAGCCCCGGAACGGATGGGACCATTCGCCCACGGTGAAAAGGCGCTGCAGGTGTCCCTACTGCGGCGCGGAGGTCACGGTAAAGGAGCTGCGGTACTCCGGCGGGCGGGCCAACCTGTGGAGCTTCCGGCGGGCGGTCATCCTGCGGCAGTGGCGCGGCGCCCTATGGGCCACGGCGTGGGACTGTGACAAGAACTACAGCCGCGTCGGCATGAACGGTGAGCCGGTACTGACTGAGCTTCCGGAGATGAAACTGCTGGGTGTGTACCGCTTCACGCCGGGCATGGTGGAGCAGACCACGCGGCCATGGTGGTGCAGCGGCGGCACACCCATGAGCTACCGGCGCCAGACCGCGCCCGGCAAGAGCAACGGGCGCAAGGGCGGAATGTGGCAGATCCACTCGCCCTACACCTACTGCGCCGAACTGGGCAGCAGCTATGACGTGATCGGGCTGCTGGAGCCGGACAAGGGCTTTATGCGCTGGTGCGGCCTTAGAAAGATACATCTCCCCTCGGACGATTTCATTGAGCTGCTGACGGCGTGCTGCTTTTACCCCCGCCAGATCGAAATGCTGGTGAAGCTGGGGCTGGAGGACGCGGTGAAGGACCTTGTGGGGCGCGGCGTGCGGAACGCCGACATCATCAAATGGGACGCGGACAAGCCCAGGGACTTTATGAAATGCACGCCGAAGGAGGCGATGGCGGCGTGTTCTTCAAGGGAGCCGCTGCGGGTGCTGCGGCTGTATATCCGGCACAGGGATACGCCGCTGAAAATGACCATAGAAACCGCGGTGTGGCTCGCTGAGGCCACCATCGGCCGCGGCGAGGAGAACTACGCCGTGCGCGTGCTGAAGCGGCTGGACATCACGGCGGAGAAGCTGACGGCCTATCTGGAAAAGAACCGGGTAGCGCTGCAGGAAGGCGGCAGGCCCGGCTGCAGCACCCGGAGAGGGGTGCTGCAGCTATACAAGGACTATCTGGACGCGGCGGAGCACTGCGGGATGGACATGGAAAATCCCCTGATCCTCATGCCGCGAGACCTTGCGGAAAAGCATGACCGGGTGACAGCGGCATGGAGCGCCATACAGCGCCAGCGTCGGCAGGCAGATGGCAAACTACCTCAGCCAGGTACAGAGCGAGTACCGGAACTATCTGCAGGAGCGCATGGCTGCCCGCCAACAGTCGGGCGGAGGCACCGCGAGCTATCAGTCCTACGGCGGAGGCGGGGTGGCCGCGCAGGAGCAGGGCAGCACCGCAGGGGCCGGCACCGGCCTCAGCAATTACAACGCCGTGAAAAACAACATCATGCTGTACGCCTCCCGCGGTATGACCGGCGTGGCCAACCGCCTTATCCAGCAGGCGTGGGGGCAGCTGAGCACGGCACAGCAGAACGACCTCGCGGCGACCATGAGGCAGAACGGCTGGACAAGCTGACAGGAGGGCTCTATCATGGCTAAAAAGTCTAAGGCTATGACCATCGAAGAAGTGATCAAGCAGAAAAAGGCAGGGGCACGCAGTGTGTCCCTGCCCTCTGCGCTTCCTGCGCTTCCTGCGCTTCCTGCGCTGCAGATGCCGAAGCTGGTGACTCCGGCCAAGACATCGGGGACGCAGATGCCCGTGCTGGGGAAAACCACGTCCAAGGGCGTTGGCATCGTGCAGTCCGTGGCGAACGGATCCGGCACACAGAGTAGCGGGAGAACCACGGCACCAAAGGTGAAGACCGTGAAGCCGACACAGCAGTCGGCGGTGGACCGGGCGGCGAACATCCGCGCATTCGGCGCGGGCGACTACTCCGGCGGCGGAGAGCTGCTGGAAAAGGCGTACAAGACCGCACGCGGTGCGGTAAAGGGCATCGGCTCCTCCTACGCCAACATCGGCGGCAGCATCGTGGAGGGCATGGGCAACCTGCAGGAAACCATGCAGCGGGGCGAGTACGACGAGAAGATCCAGCAGATGAAGGACACCAAGGCCTTCTATGAGCAGGCCCTAAAAACCGGCGTCAACCCCCACACCGGCAAGAGGCTGACGGTGGACCAGAGAAGCCGGTACTACAAGGTACTCAACACGATGTACACCGACGGCAAGATCGCCCAGATGGAGAACATCTACAAGGACGCCACGGCGAGCCAAAAGGCCCGGACGATGGAGACCGCCAACGCCGCCTTCGCCGCTTCGGACCGCCTGAAGGCCAGCGCCGACAAGGACGTGGCCGCCGCCAAGGAGGGCAGCGGCAAGGTGGGGCAGTTCCTTGTGGATCTGGGCTACACCGGCACGCAGCTCCTGGCCGACACGGCGGCGAACGCCATCGCACCGGGCGCGGGCATGGTATCCATGGCCAGCCGTGTGTACGGCGACGCCTCCGCCGAGGCCCGGCGGGAGGGTAAGACAGCCGGGCAGCAGGCGTTGTCCGGCCTGAAGGGCGCCACCATTGAAGTGCTGACGGAAAAGCTGTTCGGCGGTCTCGCCAAGGCTTACGGCGCCGGTACGGCGGACGAGCTTGTGGAAAAAGTGGCCGACAAGCTGACCAAGACAGAAGCAGGCCAGCGGGCCGCTGTGTGGCTCATCAACTCCGGCGGTGAAGGCCTTGAAGAAGTCGTTTCCGACGTGTTGAACCCGCTGGCGGACCGGGCGCTGGGGCTGGACGACGGCACCGGGGCCATCTTCACGACGGACGACGCGGCGCAGATGGCCTATGATTTCCTGCTGGGCGGCACTATGGGGCTTATCGGCAGCAGCGGTCAGCTGCGGAGAGGGCGGACGGTGCAGATGCCGACGCTGGAGCGCACGCAGGACGCCGGTACGGTGGAAATGCCACAGTTTGCAACGGAACCGACGGCACAGGACGCGCAGACGGCACCGGGCGTAAACTTTGACGCCGAAACGCAGAACGCCGCAGAGAGGTTTACAGAGCCGAATACGGCGGCGGGGAAAATCACCATGCCGCGGGTGACGGATGCCGCAGGGAATACATACGCCCAGCGGCGGGCGGCGGCGACGTTCAACGACGGCACCAAGAGCGATGCCGAGGGCGTTCTGAGCCTGCTGCGGTCCAACATCCCCGCCATCGAGGGCGTGGAGCCCGTGGCTAACGTGACCGGCCAAGAGGTGGGAAAAACCGGCAGGGCCACAGACCGGGTGTATAACTTCTTCCAGAGCATCGGCGGGAAGGTGCGCCGCGAAGGGTTCGGGGATGTGCTGTTCACCATGCGAAGGGTGAAAAACAGCGTGGTCGGGCACGGATCAGGCGAGGCGAAGATACAGCTGGCAGCCGCCGTTCCCGGCGTAATAGAAAACGGTGTGCAGATCAACTACACACCGAATTGGAAGGGGAGGGGGTACGACAGCTATGTATTTGCCGCGCCTGTGACCTATGACGGAAAACGGACCTATGTGACGGCCATCGTGACAAAAGACAGCGCAAACCGCTATTACCTGCACGAGGCACTGGACGCGGAGGGGAACGTGCTCTACAAAAAAGCAGAAGGCATCGATGCCGCCTCCGACACGCCCGCGGCAGAACCGCGCAACCATGTAGCTGACATCGAGCCTTCTGTTGACAGTATAGCACAGACGGAGGGGGCTGTCAATGAGGTGGAGATGCCGGTGATAGGGGAGAGTGCAACGAGCGCATTTGTGCGGGAGGGCAATATCATCCGGCGGGACACCTCCGAGGCGACGCCGGCAGACGCCATGACGTGGCAGGATGTGTACAACTATGAGAGCCGCAGCGACGCTCCGGCGGAGGTGACACAGGAGCCTGTCTCCGCAGCGGACCGGGCAGAGATGGACGCCTATATGGATGCGCTGGCGCAGGACGAAAACGTCCTCACGGAGGATCCTTACACGCCGGCGGATGCCGTGTATGACGCGCAGCTCCGGCGGCTGCAGCAGAGCGAAGCGCCTCCGGCGGCGGAGCAGGAGCAGGTCCTGCAGGCCGACCTGGACGAGCTGGCCGGCCTGTACGCCGACCAGGCGGACGTGATCGGCCGCAGGGAGTATCTGCAGGACGCTACCTCTGACATGGTTACAGACAGGACCACGCCGAAAAAGCAGAGCAAGCGGGAGGCAGCCCGCGAAGCGTGGGATTTCTTCTACCGGAAGATGGTGGATGCCGGGCACAGCGTCGCGAAGCTGTCCGAGGCGGTCAGCGATCCGTACCTGTATCAGTTCTACAACCAGGCACGGGCGTCGTCCTCTGCGGGCGTGAACATGATCACGGATGCCCAGACGGACGTGAGGGGCCGGAAGGTGGGGGACAGCCTCAACGATGTGTTCTCACCCATCCGCGCAAGAGGGGAGGCCCTCTACCACGACTTCCAGCTCTATATGTTCGACCTGCACAACATCGACCGCATGAGCCTGTCCGAGGGCAAGGCGGAAAAGGTGCTGGAGGCAAAGGCGGCGCTGCGCGACTTCGACACCGAGAACCCGGATATTCGGACGGACACCGCCGCCCAGCTCCACCGGCTGACGGAGGATCCGGATCCGGACATCGCGGCACTGGCGCGGGAGAGGGAGAGGCTGCTGCGGAATTTGGACAAGGCAGAGGCCATACAGGACAAGCCTGTGTTCGACTACGAATTTTCCGCAGAGGACAGCCGGGCCCGCGCCGAAAGGCTGCTGGCGCAGCACCCGGAGTTCGCGGAGTACCAGGCGCAGGTGCGGAAGTACATTGACAATATGATGCAGTACCGGGTGGACAGCGGGCTTATGACACAGGAGAACGCGGACTTCCTCAAGGAGTTCTATCCCAACTATGTGCCCACCATGCGCGTGCAGGACAAGGACGCCGCGGGCCGGGGCCGGGATCTGAACGCGGTGCGTATCGGCAAGACGGTGGGCCGCGCACAGGGCGGCACGGAGCGCCTTGTGCCGCTGCATGAGGCGCTGGGCAAGCAGACGATGAAGGTCGTGCGCGAGGGAAGCAAAAACCGCTTCGCGGACCGGCTGCTGCGCGACTATTGCTTCGGCGCCGAGTACGCCCTGCAGGTATACAACAAGGATGTATACGAGAGGG
>ENA-UOOD01000095-UOOD01000095.1-human-gut-metagenome-genome-assembly--contig:-CS67-NODE-95-length-122120-cov-8.007226_pt1 | contig 122120 bp, 115 predicted proteins | sample MGYA00242464_ERZ724011 | MGnify/ENA metagenome assembly ERZ724011 | reverse complement strand
GGTAATCTCCAAACGACAAATACCATCCTTGAATATGCGGAAAAGCAAGGCAAGAAACTTGCTATTGATAAGAACTATTCGTGGCGGAGAGAGCATGATGACTGGGAAGGCTACGGCGATTGCTCAGCCTAAAGTAAAACAAAAATATGTGAGGTGCATTCGGAAAGAATGCACCCTGCATTTTTAGCATGGACTAATAGCAACAAGAACCGTAGTCCCAATTCGGAACAAACCATAACAGAAACGAGGACAAGTATATGGCTGCACAAGTAATCACAGTGGCAATTGAAAAGGGCGGTGCTGGTAAAACAGTAACGGCTCAGAACATAGCTTATCTGATGGGAGACGAAGGAAAACGGGTTCTCTGTGTGGATACTGACCCGCAGGGAAATCTTACGACATCTTTGAGTGGCGGTGAGTTGATAACCAGCCCGATGTTTAGAGGGAAAGGACTCTATAACCTCATCAACGGATACATGTACGGCTCAAAAACTGAAGATTACATCCAAGAGACCAATTACGAAAATGTCGATATGATTCCTGCAAACGCATCCACACCCAGAATCAATACCTGCATTCCGCAGATTTTGGAAGATGTTTCTGAAGGACTTGAAGATGGAGACCCTCGAAAAAATATTTCCGCAGAGAGCTTTCTTGATTATTTTCTGAATCAGGTCAAAGAAAACTACGACTATATCGTTATTGATACGCAGCCGACCCGTGATGCACTTCTCTTAACGAATGCGTTGGCTGCTGCGGATTATGTACTTATCCCTATGATGCCGGATGCTTATTCTGAAACTTCTGCATTTCGAACTTGGGCTATGTGCAACGGGCTCAAGGAAAGCGGCAAGTATCATATCAAGGGAGCGGGCGTATTCTTTACAAATTATGACAAGAATGCGGCTTCTTCGCGCCTTGTCATGTCCCAGTGCAAAAAGGAACTCGGCTCCTCGCTATTCGATATTGTTGTTCCTGCGAGCCGTAGTGTCGGTATGTCCATCAATAAGAATGTGCCGGTTTGCTACATGGCAAAGACCCAACCGGCTGCTAAAGCCTTTGTTGAAATCTACCACGAATTGAAGAACCGCCTTGCAGATTTGGAGGTAAAATAAGATGGGAATGAAGAAAAAAACAGGTGTCCGAGAGCAAAGCATTCCCGGCAAAAAACAGCTTTCAGAGGCAAATCGCAACAATGCAGGAAATTGCTTCGCAGATGCAATTGAAAGCACGGAAGGCATTGAATGGGAAAGCCGTGACATTGCACTTTCGGACATTAGAATCAATGACGACAACGCAATTTTCCGTTCGCTTGATGACGAGGAAGATATTCACAGATTGGCAGAAGATATTAAGCGTAATGGCTTACTACATAATCTGGTTGTTTTTCCGGAACAGCAAGGTAAAGAAACGGTCTATGTGCTGCTCTCTGGTGAACGCCGCTATAGGGCGTTGATTTACCTTGACAAGCAGGGTGACGCCAATTGGAATAAAGTCAAGGATTGCCATGTGATTACCAGTAAACTCTCCGATAACCAGAAGAAAGTCCTGCTTTACACCGCAAACTTGCAGGTTCGTGGCGGTTTTGCAAACGAAAAGATTCGCCGCAAGGCTATCACTGAGTACATTGCCTGTTTGCAGGAAGAGCCTTATAACCTGACTGAAGCGCAAGCAAAAAAAGCTGTGAAAGAGGTCGCTTCGCAAGCAACCTCCGAAAAACAGATTAACCGAGATTTTCGTATCGAGAACAGCCTCAATCCAGTCCTTAAGCAGTTGCTTGATGAGGACTTCCTTATGCGTGTTGAGTGCGAGGACTATGTTAAGTTTGATGATGATAAGCAGCAAGTCATCGCTGAGAAGATGAATGCGCTTAAAGCTGCTACACGCAATGACGATGCCGCTTCTGTGCAATTTCAGAACGACATCCATAAGGACTATACGAATGCTATCACTGTTGCTCTGAAAGCAAAAACAGAAGACGAACTTAACAATCTGTTCCAGAACGCAAACAATGAGTTCGACGAATCTCTTGCGCAGTTGCAGCGAGAAAATAAGGAAATCGCATCCAGAAGAGAAAGAAAGACGCAGTCTAGCGGTGTGACCTTTGCCGAAAAGACGCTAAAACCTATCACCGTGAAGATTAAGCGTAAAATGGAAAGCGATGGCTATAAGCGGAAAGTTGCCAAATGGACTCCCGAAATGAAGACCAGTGAAGTTCAGTATCTGGATGAGTTGATTGAAATGGCACAGAGCATGAAAGCAATGATTGAAAACGCCGAATAAGGTGGAAAGGAGCCAAATGAATCTGAGATTTACTTCGCCGGAGCACAGACAATATTTTGCAGCAATGGTCAGCGGGGACAAGCCGACAGACGCGATTTACTATCTGCTCGGTGCAGATGATACCCTGCGAAACCATATCTCTGATGTACTTGTGGATGGGGAACTGCGCAAAAATGCCCTTCGGGATAGTTGGCAGACATCAACAAGCAAGAAGTATTATGCGCTGGCGTTAAATCTCTTATACGATTTGACTTACCCTGAAGCTGAGCCTGCAAGATTGTGGGCAGAGACCAGCGACGAGGTTGCAGAAGTCTTGTTTGAGGCAATCGACATCTATCGTGGTAAGGGCGGCTATGACCAAAACATGGTCTTCTGCAATTGGCTCAATGACTAAACTCAGTTGGTGATGAGTGTGAATGAAGATAAAATCAAAATCAACATCCGAGTAGGGGAGAAACTCAAAAACATCTTGGAGGAAGAAGCTGCTGTCGAAGACCTGCGTATCGGAACAATGGCGAATATCCTTGTAAAAGAGGAACTCGACAAAGTAATGGCCGTTGGGGTTTCCCACTGCTATACAGTTGACGGAAAAGACTACTGGGTGATGAAAGACCCCATAGATACATACCCGGAAGACTTTTATGTGTTTCCAAATCAGGAAAAGGTAGATAGCTTTATGCGAACGAAGCCTGACGAGAAAAAGAAATATCCGCAGATTTCGTTTTACTTTACTCCGGAACAAATGGAAGTGATGGAGCAGCTTGTGAAAAAGCAGGGTGTTCGGTACACAGTGCGAAATGGCATTGTGAAATCGTATCGATACATTGTCGTAGGGCTGCTCTTGAACCATCCGCTGTGCAAGGAACTGAATGCTGCTGCAAACGGTTAATGTGTTTTCTGTAAAGGCACTGTCATGATGAAGAAGCAAATCGTATTTGGAACAACTCTTGCGACATTGGCGCTTTGCTTAGCTGCCTGTGGCGCAAAATTTCAGAAGTGACTCTTCCGGCCATAATGGCAGTCAAGCAGGGAAGTACAGAGAAGTGTCTGCTCGGTATTTGGCCTCTCAGACGCTCTCGAACGAGAAATTGCGAAAGGCGATAACGGATGAGGGTGTGACCTGAATGAGCTTAGACGACTCCGTAGCCGCCGTAGACGGAGATGGTCACATTACTGGTGTTGCACCCGGCACAGCGACCACTGCGGTATTGTGTGCCGATGGGAAGGTGACAGGAAGCATAAAGGCCAAGGTAGCCATCACGCCAAGCAGTGTTGATGCATCTTAAACGGTGGAATTTGTCATCAATGGAGAGGATGAAATGCTCCTTAATGCCAAGATGACCCCGGAGGCGGCTACGGACGCATCTCTCGCGTTTGAAAGCTCAGACGATGCCGTGGTCACTGTGGACGAAATAGGCACTCTGAGTGCGGCCTTTGACGGCGACAGCGTGATTGCTACCACGGCGGTGCATGATGTGTTTGTTTACAGACAATGTGAGAGACATCATCGACAATGAGTATCAGAGTATAGTCTCTCAGTTCATCACTCTGGTTGATGGAAAGATGCTCTAAGCACAGCTGAAGAGCTGCATAATCTATTACAGAATGTATATTGCACGAAGCAAAATACAAATCGTATCACGATATATGACGAATGTGAGCAGAGTAAATATTTGAAGCAGTATGAGAATCAGTGACGGAGGATATATCGATGGATACTTTTGGTGATATTCTAAAGAGGAGCAGCTATCTCAATCACGAGCTTGTAATTGGTGAAAAGCATACCGGCGAACGAATCGTGTGGACTCCTGACATGCGAATTGCACCGATTGGAGAAGTGTATTTTAGGTCCTTCCTTAATTCCGAAGCTCGCGTGGATACGAATGAGTGCGCTATCTATTCGTCTTTCGACTACTGTCCTCGTATGGTTAGAGAGTTTCTCGATAGTCATCAGGGAAAAGACATCGAGAGAGCAACAGCCAAGGAACTATTCTACCGAGTAGGGGAGCTCGCACCTTGCGATTGCGCTCACTGCAATGACATGGAGTGCGGAAGCCGAGATATGTCTATGCGCTTCCCGCGAGGTATCGGAGGTATCAGCGCTTGCAAACTGCTTGAATGGAGACCTTCGATTTTTTCAATTTGAAAAAAACATAAAAAATACCCGTAAGTGTAGCTGCACAACTACGCTTACGGGTTTCTCTTTTGCATCGGGTGCATCAGAGGTCCTCCTTAATTCGGTTTTCTGTATTTATTGTTTGCTTGGATTGTCAATGCTCGCCAGAAGCCAAACGAGGTACTTGGAGCCTTGTCCAATGGAAATGGTCATTGGTGTGTCCAGTGGAACGGTACGCATGTCTACCGTTGAGCGGAGGGATTTGTATTTGCGCTCAGGTCTCGCCGTGAGAATAACTTTCTTGTGTCCGAGCTTCTCATCGTTTATCTCGAAGTAGCAGGAGATGCAGCCAGTTTTGGTATAGACCTTCTCGCGCAAAATGGCTTTGAATGGACGGTTGATGTCAGCTCTCGTCAAGCCGATGTTGTCGGGAAAGTTATATTCCCGATACTGAATCCGGCTCAGAGAACGCTGGTCCTGACGAAGAACACGCGAATCTGAATTTAGATTTGAATTCAATAGAATCACTCACTCTCTATACAAAAAGTCAAGGCAGCAACTGCCGCCTTGCTCTACCAATATGTTACACCACGATTCCGAAGAATGTCAAGGCGTTGCAGCAGTATTGTTACAGCGTTACTTGCGCGGGAGAAATGTGACCTTCTTATACGCATCTCGTAATGTACATTACAAGCATTAAGCTACCATTAGAGCAGTTAAATAGCCATAAAAGCAATTAAGCGACCATAGGAGGCATTAAACGACCATAAGGGAAGTTAAGTCGCCATAAACGCCGTTAAGTAACCATACGCGCCGTTAAACTACCATAAGAGCCATTAAGCATCCACAAACGAGTTCTAGTAGCCATATACGCGTTTTATGAACATAAGAAAGAAAATACCTGTGGCGAAAGCATTCTACTGGTTATATTCTTGGAAGAGGAGCGAACACGCTGCACACAGGTGAAGTGACCACAAGAAGAGTGGAGGCTCAAAGTGGTTCCTTAGTCTAACTCAAAGCAAAGTGCTTGCGGCAGGGTAGGGGAGAATGAACGAAATATTGGAATGGGGTGGAATCGAAGCCTTCTCTAAGGCGAGTCTATTATATCTCGAAAGCTGAGAGAGGGAACGGCTCTGCCTGAATTAAATAACGCTATGACAATGTTGACATACTGGGCTACTTTCGAGTATAATAGAAACGGAACAAGCAACGCCAGCAGGAGACTGCTGACTGCTTGCAGAGGGCTCTGCCCCCTGACCCCTGATGAGCCGTTCGGGTCCTGCGGGCCCCTCACGACTCAAAATGTCCCACCCTACGGGCGGGAACCCCTGTTCGCTACGCTCGCCCAAAGCACGGCGACTTTTCCTCAAAACCACTACGAAAGGGACGATGGCAATGCTCTTTTACATTTCCGATATCCACATTGAACACAAAATCCGCTTCGAAGAACTGCCAGAAGTCATGCCGGAAGAAGAGTTCGGAAAAATCGTCGCTGCCATCGTGGATGAAGTCTTTGCATCTACGATGCCTCACAACGAAGAGGATTATCTTTTCATCATGGGCGACACCTGCGAGAGCACACACATTGGCAAGCTCTTCTACAGCCGGTTGGTGCAGCTTTGGAAACCAAACCACATTATCGCAACGCTGGGCAATCACGAACTTTGGACAGCAGACCAGCAGTGGACAGACGAAGACGAGAAAGTCAAGCCAAACATGAAAGACATCATTGCAGCTTGGCGTAGAGTCTTCGAGAAGTTCGGCATTATTTTCCTCCAGAACGAAACCTATGAACTACCCAATGAGAACGCTGTTGTCCTTGGTGGTCTCGGCTTCTCAGGCAGGAACGATTACTTCAACGCCTGTAATGGTATATATCTGCGTGTGCTCACTAGCAGACGGCAAGACCAAATCCAGAGCAATGCTTTCGATAAGGTCTATAAAGAGACAGTAAAACGCTGTGAGGAGGAGGGCAAGAAATTGATAGTGCTTACGCACAATCCTTGGCGTGATTGGCACAACGGAGATATCGAGTCAGAGCCTGTTTCTGTGCCAGTGGTCTACTTCTCTGGGCACACTCATCAGAACAGAAACAGTCGCTATGATGGCGTGACGGGCAAGAAATGGTTCTACGAAGACGGTCAGATAGGCTATCCTCCGCGTAGCTACTATAACATCAAAATGACATATATCTGATGGGAGATGCTGAAAGTGAAAGAGGAAAAGAGCAAGAAATCAGACCGCATCCAAGTCTGGATTGACCCGAAACGGAAAGACGAGCTGATAGAAACCGCATCCCAGCAGGAAATGAATCTGAGCGAGTACATCCTTAAATGCGTGACCAACCAACCCGCAATCCCCACCATCACATACCAGACCGATGACCTCAATGACATCCTCGACATCCTCAGTGATGTGAAACGGTCACTAGAAGGTCTTACAGACGGCTTAGTTCTGACAGGAAGCGTTACCGAACGAGACATCCAGCGTCTGTTGGAGATGAATCAGCAGATGAACGAGCAATATCTGAGCCTCGTGCAAAAATTCGACAAGCAGCGAAATCAAGTTACGAAGACTGCCCGCCGACTGGTTCGCGAGTGGAAACAGTCAGAGCAGAAAGCCAAGAAGGAAGCTCCCTGAGAAGGGGAGATACTCTTTTATGCGCAATAAATAACAGAATGACAATGCAAACATAATGCGACAAAGAAAGAGAGGTGAAACAAATGGCTTATACCAGAATCCACAGTATCAAGCGAACAGTAGATAAGAGCTTGGACTACATCAAAAACGAAAAGAAAACGACCTTCATCGGAGGCAAGGGGAGCAAGGATGACCTTCAAAGAGCCATGCAATATATCGCCAATGCGAAGAAAACCACAAGCACAGTAAGCAAAGAATATCGCTTCGTTGAAGGATGGCAATGCGACCCGCAGTTCGCCACCTACCAGTTCGAAGAGACAAAGAAGAAGTATCTCGAAGCTCACGGTGGACGAGAAAGAAACACGACAGGTACGCCAACAATCGCCTTCCACTTCATACAATCGTTTGACCCAAGCGTGACCGACCCGGTGCTAGTCCATCAGATTGGGATGGAACTCGCAGAAAAAATAGGAGATGGCGGATATCAGTGTGTGGTCGCCAGTCACATCGAAGGCTCACATGTGTTGCATAATCACATTATCTGTAATGCCTATCCAATCGACCCTTACGGACACAAATATCATCGGTCAGTTGCGGAGTACCAAAAGATTCAGCAACTGAGTGATGAAATCGGTCTGAAGTATGGAATCGAGCCAATCATCAGCAACGATGAAAAAGAGAATGCCTCTATTGGAATCGGCGAACTGAGCGCCAAGCAAAAGGGGCAAAGCTGGAAACAAAAAGTCAAGGATGACATCGAGAAGATGAGCGACATATTCGACAACTGGGACGATTTCAAAAATGCTCTCATCACGAACGGTTACAAAATCGAAGAACATGATGGCTATGTCAAATATGAGTCTCCATATAGCAAACGCTCAGTCAGAGATAGAACTCTGGGTGAATCCTATACGAGAGATTACCTGAAAGCCCAATGGAACCCTGAAGAAAAGAAAGAGTACGAGAAGCGACGCGCCGAGGAAAAGACGACTGCGGAAAAGAACAAGCAGAGTGACTATAAGCAATATGATGCTGTCGAACGGGAACGCTGGCGTGAAGCCGAAAAGCTCGCAGCAAAGCAAGGGAGTAGTACTCGGATGCGTCCGGAAGACAAAGCGTACAAAGTTGCTCGTTTTGATGAAAACGGCAATCGCCGGTCAAATGTCACGATGCTTTTCCTCGTGGCGGTCAAAATCATCCAAGTCGATAAGAACCTCTTTGAAGATGCAACCGGCTTACAGAAGTTCCCGTACTCACCGATTTATGCACCACGCGATTGGAAGATGCAGCGGATGATGGAGGGAGCAACCGAATCATCTAAGCTCGGCATAAAAGAAGTCACGGACATCGACCAAAAGATGCAGGACCTTGGCAATAAGCTCACAGTCGTCTCCACCAACATCCGAAAAAAGAAAGCATACCTGAATCGGATAGACAATCTACATACCGCTATCATCCAGTGGAAGGCAACCAAGGACATCATCGCCCAGCTCGATGCACTGCCGAAAGAGAAAAAGGAAGAGTTCAAAGAAGTCCATGCCGAGGAAGTGAAGACCTACAATGCAGCGATGGCTTTATTTAATCGCTTCTCCGGTCAGAGGGCAGCAACACCGATTATGGTTTATGACCCCGCGCAGCACAAGCGTGTCGTGTCAATTGAGAACATCAATTTGGTACTTGCAAATGTCGATAAAACCAAAGCAGAGCTGAATGAGCTTCAAGACCAGCGCAAAGACATTGGCAAGGAAATCTCAAGGGTCAGGCGCATCAAGACAAGTTTGGCATTGAGTCAGAACGACCTGTTTGTGCATGGCCCCCAATATACACCTGAGAAGCTCGCAGAAATCAGGGCTAAGGCAAAAGCCGAGGAAGAAAAGCAAATCGAACAGTACAGCGAAGTTAATGAACTTGGCAGTGATGATTTCGATGCGCTGTTTGACGATATGATGCAGGGCGAGGTCGAGCATCTGAAAGAGTTTGAAGATAGAGCGGAAAAGACCAACAGAGAGGAGAGATAACTGATGGCCGATAATGAAGACATGAAGAAAGGGCAGGGGAGTGAGCCCGCAGAGGAACTCTCCTTTGATGATGAGCTGGCTGCTGCACTGGCAGAGGCTAAGGCTCAGGCGGAAGCAACCGCTGAGGAAAACGAAGCTGAGGCAGAAGCTGAGGTGGATGATGCCCCTGAAAAGGACGATGAAGCCGAAATCGAGCGTGACATTTCCGACAGGGAAGAGGAGACAGAAGAACCCGTTGAAAAGGCCGATGACTTTCTGCTGGAGCAAAAGCGGGATGGCGGCATCTACGACAACCTATTCGAAGACGACTGGGAGGCCATTGTAGCGGCCCAAGAAGCAGCAGATAAGGATGCAGCCAAGAAAGAAAAAGCAAAAAAGCGCCGGAAGCAGCGTGAAAAAGAAGCTGAGCGCCAGCGCGAGACTGAACGCCAAAATAATGAGTATCGCAGAAAGATAATTGAGGAAGCTCAGCGCCAAGCTGAGCAGATTCAAAGAGAAAAATCACAAAAATACGATTACAGCAACAAAGACCATGGTTCTGATTCTTTCAAGGGCTCAGAACAGGCATATCAGGAAAGCGCGTATCCTCAGAGCGTAACGGCTTCGCTGAGTTCAGCCACTACCGTTACTCCGGCAACGCCTGTTTCTAATGATGAAGTCAGCCGCACTACAGAAAGTGGCAGCGGCTACACCTATAATGTAAACGAAGACTACGAAAAGAGTCGTACCAAGGAACTGGAACAGCGCCGCCGTGAAGAAACCGAGCAGCGTGAAGCTGAAATTCGTCAGCGTGAACGCGAGCGCCATGAAGAATTCCTGAAAAATGCCGAGCGCATAAAGGCCCGTGAAGAGGCGAGCCTCGGCAAAGTGATGAAGACTTCGCACCTTGACTTCCATGAGGGTGCAGATAATACAGAGAGTTATTTGAAGGACCGTCTGCAAAACCCTACCAGCGAGTCATCGGCAGTGACTCCCACACCCGAAGACTCTTATCAGACTGACGGGACAAGCAGTAGTCAGAGAGCAGGATATGAGCCACAGATACCGCGCAGCGCGACACCCGGCGTGACAGAGGTTACTTATCCGTCTCGTCCGACTTCTTCTCTGGATACGCATACGGAATACACCTATACACCTATCGGGGTACGGAGTGAGGAACGCAAGTACGCTGATGATGGAGGAATGAACCCCAGACCGAATCTCTACACTCGTGATGAGCGTGAGAACCGCGTTCTGGATGCCGGTTATGCGAGAGCTAGTTATACTTTGACCGGTGTTGCAATCCAGTCCGATGTTGCGGGCCGAAAGGGGACAGGGGTGGCAGATAATCCTGTGATTCGTGTGAATCCTCAATCAAAACCGACTGTCGAGACCACCAGACCGAGGGAAGAAACTCGACTGCCGCTTACCGAAGAGAAAAGTGCTGCATCTTCATTCGAAGTGGCAATCAAGCCTGAGAACTTCGTGTATGCGCGGCGTGATGTCCTGACCCATCCTGATTCTCAGAGTGGTGGTGTCTGCATCAGTGGTGACATGGCAAGACGAACTGTATCTCAGGCAGAGCAAATGAGAAAGGCTGCTCCTGCATCCACTGAACTTGGTGACATTACCAACCATCGGTATACGGAATCTCACCTCAACTCCAAGGAAGATTCAAAGCGCGAACTGACGGAGAAGAAAGAAGTCAACGCACTTCTTGGAGGTCAGACCGGAATTGAAAATGCCGCACATGACGCAGCGACTAAAGCAAACACGACGAAGTTCGATTTCTACAAAGCTCGCTATGGCAGCACTGCTGTAAGCGCATCCAAGCGTGTTGCAGGTATCGCCGCTGCTGTGGTCATGGCTACCGTTATTGATGGTGAACGAGCCAACGGATATGATGTGATTCGGAAGACTACCGAGGGTACGAGTTATGCTGTAAGAAGTGCATTCTATATGATGCACAAAGACGGCAACCAGATGATTGCAAAAGCAACCCATGGTCAGTTCAAAAATGAGAAAGAACTTAAAAAGTTCGACAAAGAGAACCTTGATGTATTCAAGCAACTGCGGCAGGAACGCAACCAACTGATTGGCAGCATCAATCGCAGTCTTCGTGTCAGCGGCAACGCGGGTATTGCTCTACGCAGTGTCGATGATGTAGACCGTATGCTTGCACGCATGGATATTTCTCAGGAAACCCGCAAGCAGCTCAACGACCTGAGAGTAAACATGATGAAGACCTTGGAGACCGGCACATGGCTTGAACGCAATGCGGCAGCACTGAGCGGTCAGGTAAAGCGTGAATTGCTTGATAAGGTCGGAGCGAAAAACATCCATGAGCTGGACATCAAGAAACTCAATAAACTGATTGAAGCTCTCAACAAGGACAATGCTCGTCTCAGTGAACTGTTGACCGGCGAACAGTCTGCAGAAGCTGTCCTGAACATCAAGGAAAGCTTAGCAGCAAACCTCAAAGCACGGGACTTGCTGAAAGACCGGCAACTGGTCATGAAGGGCAAGCGCAATAACCATTATCGCAAGATGGGCGTGAAGATGGTTCGCCGTGCAATGACGAACAAGCTCATCGAAAAGCTGAACGAAACCGATGTGGACGGCTTCCACGCGATTGCCGGTGGCCTGTCAATGGTTCGCAAAACCAAAGATGCAGTCTTTATCGCAAAGAACACGGCTCGCGCCACAAAGTTCGTTGCCGGTAAAACTGCGGATGCGGGCAGAAAAGCGATTGAGATTGCAAAGCAGTCTGCTCAGAAGGTTATAGGCCAAAATGTCGGACGCAGCTATGTTGATAACCAAATCAACAGTATGCTCATAGACCGCTACAAACCTAAACCGAAACCCAAGAAACGCAATCCTCGTTTGGTTGATTCCAAAGAGGCGATTGCAAAGAAGGCAAAGGATGCCAAGAAGATAGTAGAAGTGACTCGCAAGGTCGGAACAAGGATTTCGGAAGCTGCGACCCGTGTTGCAGCGGGAGTCAAAGCTGCTGCTGCGACAGTTGGAAAAGCAGCCGGTGCAGTTGCGTCAGGCATTGGAGGTATAGCCACTCTCGGTGCAGGTGGTGTTGCCTTACTTATTATTGCGGCTGTAGCAGTCGTAATTATCCTTATCCTGATTTTGTTCTCGACTTTTGCAACCGACGACGATGCCGACATCCAGCGTGTCGTAGACAAAATCAATACCAATCGCGATGAGGTCGTTTTAGATTCGATTTACGATGCTTTCAAAGGCGAAACGGACCCGTTCGGGCATCCCTATGGCTACATTACTCTCGATGGCAAAACCAGCGATAATATGCTGAGTGGTGTCACATGGGAGTATGCTGATGGCGTTAGTAACAATACGGCTGAAATCATCAGTCTGGCGGCAGTCTACTATCAGCAGGATTGGCCGAGCAGTAATGAAATCGTCAATATGTTCTCCTCCGATGATAAGGCGTTCTTCACCTTTTGCCGTGACCTTTCAGGCTATGCGCTGGATGTCACCGCAAAAGAATCTCATCCGTATTCTTGCCTGATTAAGGGTGGCTGCGTATTGGGTTACCGCGACAACGGTCAAAAAATCGAAATCAAAGACTACAGGCTCAATGTCACCAACCACCATTGCTCTGAAGGAAACCGTGATTGCGGCTATTACGACTGGTGGGGCCAGTGGCAGTGGGCTAATGAGCATGGTCCAAATAACACGATAACGGAAGAGACTGTCGAAGAAGATGGTACACATGATGTGTATGTCTACTTCCCCAACAAGCTCCCTGATGGTGCAAAACAATCGGAGCTTACGAAACTGCCGGATGATTATACGATAGTGACAGACGGTGCAGAGATTGATGCTGCGTCCGTACATGGGAATCTGGTATTCGATGCTTCGACTCTGAACATCTATAAAGGAGATGTTGATGACTGGTTCTATGAGCCCGGAGAGCTGACCGGCTCTTTCACCGTGGTAACGCACCTCGATGACGAAAATGAACGCCGTGACACTTATACGGTGACTTTCGGCGGCGATGGAGATTCGACGACGGCAATCCCGTGGTGTCCGGGCGAACTGAACGACAGCTTGCATGGTCACTACGACCTCAACTGCACGGTCTATCTAACAGGCTATGACCGCTACGAAGAACCGTGCCTGAAACCGGATGACCCGGAAAATGATGATGTCCCTGAAGATGAGGACGGTGTAAAGGGCGGAACTGGTACGCTGGAACCGCTCGCCAAAGAAATCAGCAGCGGGCAACTCACCCGAACGGTCCAAAAACTGAACCAGTGGATGATGCCTTACGCCGGAGGCACAGCCGCTCGATTCACCGCAACGGTCACGCTCCCGGCAGGGGATGAGGGTTTTACCTATTGGTATGATGAGAATGGTGAAGACAGTGACGGTAATGTAGCATGGGCAAAGATGCTCTATGCGCAGGACTGGGAGGAACTCTACGGAGTAACCAAGGGCATCAAATGCCGCTCCTTTGGCTCCAAGATGACCGAAGAAGAATATGAAGACCTGATTGCGAACATGGATTTCGGGAACATCACGGATGCTCGTCAGAAAGTAATTGAGGTTGCCATCAAATCTTCCGGTCAATTCTCTTACAGCCTCGGCTCTAAGCCTGTTGGTGGTCCCGGCAATGTCAAAGTAAAGGGTAGCTATGACTGTTCTGGCTTTGTTCGCTACTGCTACTGGATGGCAGGGCTGAGCTTTGATGCCGTCAATACTTACGACTATGCAGGCGCAGGAGACTTGGTACAGATTTCTGCGAGCGAGATGCAGCCGGGTGACCTTCAAGTAATGACTGCTGGCGGTGGAGTTGGCATGGGGCATGTCCGTATGCTGGTCGGCACATCTGGAGGTAAGCTGCTCTGGGCCGAATGTGTCGGCGGTAAGGGCAGTCTTACCAATACTTGGACCAATGCACAGGCGGGCATGAGCAATTGCCGCTATTACCGCTACACTGGATTTTAACTGAACATCAAAACAAACCAAAAGGGTGTCGTGATTTGCGACACCCTTCTTCTTTTTTACAAAGCGAGTTCTTTTGACGGTAGTTAATATATAGATAACAACATTGAAATATTTTATTGATATACTATTGACATACGGTTACTTATGCGGTATAATAGACTTGTAAAGAAAGGTAGAATCTAAGCCCATAAGGGCTGTATTTCAAGCATAGAACAAGTAACGCTATAGCAATGATGACATAATGCAGAAGGGAAGAACAGACATGAAAAAGAAAATTACCACGAGAGTGATGGCAGTTATCGTTGCAATGCTCATGGTTCTTGCCATAGCAGCGCCGCTCGCAACAACGGCATACGCAGATGAGGTCGATTCGGATGAAACCTACATCGATGAAGCACCTGCATCAGATACCGAGCAAACACCGGCAGATGGAACTTGGACAAACCAAATGATGGATTCTGACCTTACGGTGGAGCCTGAAAACCCGAACAACGGGGTCATCGTCTTTTGCGTTGCATCGATGCCGGAAGACGCGTTGAACCGCACGGTACGAGCAACCATCGCATACGGTCCCGCAGACGAAACGCTGGCAGCAGTAAAGCTCAATGGTATGAATAGCTTTGTGGATTCGGTAGAGCTGGAACCTCATAGCTACTTCTGCTCTTATTTCGTAACGAATGACCCGGCAATGGATTATCCGGTGGAAGCACGAAGCGATGATATGTATACAATCGATGTGACCCCGGGGTCTTGCAAAGTTGTGTATCTGGATGTGAGCGGAGAGAGCTTCTATGAACAGATTACAGGCAAGAAGCGCTACTACGAAGCAGAAAGCACAATCGAAACCGAAGATGGGTTCGATACGAATGCAACGGGTCAGATTGGTTGCTATCTGACAGTTCCAGAGACTTTCGGTGATACAGTGGTCGTCTATGTGGAAAACCTGTTTACCGGTGCAGTCAAGGAGCTGGACCTGTATGACAGCAACAACTACTCAGCCTACGCATCTGATGTCGCACAAGGTAGATATAAAGTCGTTGGTACGCGAGTGCTGGCAGAAGGCGATAATCGCTTCGTGCTCCAGAGCGAGCAAGAGACGATTACCACGAACAACACAGAAGGATTTCATCTGACTGTATACGACAGCGACCACCCGGAAGCCAAGATGGTCACGCCGAGCAGAGACAATAACTCCATCGTGCAGGAAGCAGAGAAAATCAACGGGGATAGCAGCGAGAAAGTCGAAACTACGCCCGAACCCACGGTTGAGCCTACGCCAGCTCCAGAGCAGGTTGAAGAACCTACAAAGGGTATCAACATCGGAATGGTTATCGCAATCGCGATTTGCACGGTCGTAGGTGTATCTGCCGCCGTGATTGGATACCTCTGGTACAAGAACCAGCACGACTATTGAGAGGAGTTTTCTTATGAAAAATGCAAAAAAAGACGAAAAGAAAGAGGAGCGTAAGCTGCGCGGTGTCTACCTCACGGACGAAGCTGTAGCGAATATCTTCGCCTATGCAGAGAAGCACCACCTGAGTGGTGGACTCAGTGGGGCAGTCGAGTACCTCGCGTTTCACCTGAACACCGGAGATGCAAACAGCAAAGCCTAAAACAGCAAGTACGGCAAGAGCCATAAATAATAAAGGAGAAATTCACAATGGAGAAAATGGATATCAAGGTCGATGACCTGCTTGAAGGAACGATGAATAAGATTCTGGAAGCAGGGGATACGGCATCTTTTGAACGGGCAAGATGCACGGTGAACCTGCTCGGTGAGACAGTGAGTGTCTACGCAAAAGTCACTGACTGTGATTCGGGCGATTATTGCGGCGGCATCATCGAGTTCGAGTGCGGTGACTGCTTCGGAACGATTACAAGCCGTCAAACCTGCTTCAACGACCAGATAGAAGAGCTTGAAACGAACGATGCAGAGAAGACACCGGCAGTCAAAGAAATCTGCGAAAATAGTAGGGAATTCGTAAGCGCAGTATTATGCGCCGTTCAGGAAGCCAGCTTTGCCTGTCCTGCGGGGCGCTGGGATGTCTATGACTGTTGGCGAGAATTTGATGGTTTCATCGAGTGGAATATTGACAATCTGGTTTGCGAGAATGGGACATACGAGTGTGATGTCTCGGTAAACGCGAACGAGCCTACCTTCCACGCAAAAATTGACCGGTATGGCAGTCTCGCGGTTTCCTATGAAGGCGAGAAAATCCCGGTAGAATATAGCAGCTCGGCACGAGACCTCGAAGATTCAATTTACAAGGAAGCAGACAAGCTGGAAGACGCAGAATAAAAATATTGCCCGCATTATGCGGGTTGTCATCCAAAACAGCTACCTCTCCGTGGTGGATGACAGGCAACGGTCAGAGCGACTGGCTGAAAGCTGTGGACAAGTGGTATACGAAGAGCCTTGTGGGTCAGAACAATAGCTCCGGCTGAGGCAAGGCTCTTCATCGGCTGATACGCGCAAAGGAGAAGCACAAATGAACAAAGGAGAATGGAAACAGCGTCTACTCGCAGTCTTCACAACACTTGCAATGGTGTTCGGCTGCGTGAACCCCGTTACCGCATACGCCGCAAGCAGCACGGTGACGGAAACATCGAATAAAACCTACACCGAGGATGGTGGGTCCTACGACGACCTTCACTACATCCTCAATAACTACAACCTCTTTATCCAGAACGATACCACGACTATTCACACCGTCGGAGAGGTCGCCATTGGCGGTAATCTGAATCTGTCCGGCAACATGATTGGCAAGACTGGCGCAAAGCACAAGGTCAGTTCTTTTGTCGGCGGAGAAGTCACCAATTTTGGTGGCGATGCCTACCACCCTGACAATGACGATGTTATCATGTATCTTGGCTCTGCCAATAAAGGCAAAGATATCAGCTATACGAGTGGTATGAAGGACGGTCCCTTCCGTCTGAACGATGCTTACATGGATATGGATGCAGCGTTTATGGCAATCAACGAACAGGTCAATAACACCTTCTCTGCGGACGCGCTGAAAAAGCAGGGCATCGAGCTTAATCCTGTTGAGTACGGTCAAATCAAGGGCAACGGTGGCAGCGATTATTACACCATCGACTTCAATTCGGCAGGTTATCCGATGCTGTCGGTTCCTTCCGGCCAGAAAGATATTGTGGTCATCGACTACGGTACGGATATCAATATTCCGGGCATCACCTGTAACGACCTCCACGCATCGGAAAATAACGATGGTGGTACAAACATCCTTTGGGTTTTCCCGAATGCCACCAAGTTGCATATCGGCAGTACATCTCTCTTCGGACATATCCTTGCGCCGAACGCAGATGTGACGCTGGATAGCGGTAACTACAATGGTTGTATCGTTGCAAAGAGTCTGACCTCTCAAGCTGAGGGCCACAAGTGGGGTTACTCCGGTTCTTTTATTAAGTCTGATGATAAACCCGCACCGACTCCTAAGCCTACAGAGGAACCCAAACCCACGGAAGAACCAAAACCTACCGAGACTCCGGCTCCCACTGAGAAGCCTACTCCCGTTCCGACTGAAACTCCCGCTCCGACACCTGCGCCTACCGAAACACCAGAACCCAAGACGATTGATGTTGCGGTTGCTACAGTCTGGGACGATGCAGATTATAATGGCGAATATCGCCCCGAAACCTCTATCGCAACAGTTTACGATGTCAGGGAATTTCCGGTTCGAATCCTCGAAATGAATGAGGAAAATGCATGGCGAGCCGTTGCTGCGGACCTGCCCGATGAGGACTATACAGTAAAACCCGTAGCGGTCGAGAACTATACAGATATCGTCACGAGCGATGCCGACGATGATGGTAACATGGATGTAACGGTCACACGCACCTGCACAGCTCCCAAACCAACCGAAACACCGACACCTACGCCAGAGCCGACTCCGGAACCCGCAGTACCTCCGACACCGACTCCAATTCCAGTCAAAAACATCACGGTAACGGTTGAACATATCTGGGATGACGATGATAACGACTATCAGATGCGCCCCGACACCGTTGAAGTCAATGTGTTTGATGGAGATAGTGCAGCACCCGTCACAGCTACCAATGATAACTGGACAAGTGTAACGGAAGGGAAGAGCGATAAAACATACACCGTCTCGGAGATTGACAGTGTAGAAAATTATGTCTCTGAACTTACAAAAACCAGCGTGGACGAAAATGGAAACATGAAATTCACCATCACCCACACGCTCGACAAGAGTAAAATTGAACGCCGCAACATCGCGGTGAAACTGAACAATGTCTGGAACGACGAATCTGACCTCTATAATATGCGCCCCAATAGGCTGCGTACTCGCCTGATGCGTAACAATAAGAAGTATGCAGAAGTTGAAGCCCGTGCTGACAAGGGCTGGGTCGTTGAATTCGCAAATGTTCCTGTAGTTGGCGATTACAGTATCGAAGTAACGACCCCCGAAGGGTATACCACAGAGGTGAAAATCGACAGTATTGACGAGAACGGTAATATCAAGGTCACGGCCACCCACGAACTAAACGAAGACAGTACGCTGCAGACCATCAAAATCAGACTCGACAATATCTGGAACGACAATGATGATGCTACGCATCGTCGGCCTGCTTATCTAAAAGTCATGCTGAAGCGTAACGGCATCAACTGCTTTGACGAGCCGGTCACGGTAAGGGAAAGCAATAATTGGAGTTACACAACAGATAAGCTTCCGAAACTGGGAACTTATACAGCAGAGGTAACAAGTCCGACAGGGTATTTGACGACTATCACCGCAGACGATATCTCTGACGGTGTGATGACAATCAAAGCAGAGCATAATTTAAAACCAGCACCGGAAAGCACGAACCTCGTTGCTAAGGTCGTATGGAATGACAAAGATAACGCTGCGGGTAAGCGCCCTGACAGCATCAAGATTGATATTCAGCAGGACGGCAAGTCAATCCACTCCGAGCCTCAGCCCATCACCAAGGATAAAGAGTGGACGATGACGGTGTTGGGTGTGAAGAAGGATGCTGCCTACACCGCAAAGGTATCCCGCGTTGACGGCTATGATGCCACGGTGAAAGACGCAACCGTTGAGGACGGGCAAACCACCATCGAAATCGTGTATACGATGAAAGAAGAAATTGCACCTACTCCGGCCCCGACCGAGGCTCCCAAGCCGACAGAAAAGCCGAGTGAGCCTGAGCAGACTAAGGTGGAGAGCAAGACAGAGACCAAGACTGAAGAAAAGACTCCAGCACCGGCAGATGCAAGCAGCACCGCGCCGAAGGTTGTCATCAAGACCGATGTGAAGCCGACTGGTGTGAGTTTTCTTGCAAGTTTGTTTGGTAAGTAAGAAGTAAGTTATTACATGGCTTCCAGAGCAACCACTTTGGAAGCCTTTTTTTGGAGGGAAAATTTTATGAGCAATGGTAAGGAAACGAACGAATATATCACGCAAGAGTATGCCTATGTAAGTGACAAGGGTATCCAGACGCAGGACTACTTCAAGAAACTTCGCCGTGCTCCCGATACAGACGCAAGACAACTGCGTGATGTTGAGCCTGCTCTTAATGGCAACAACGAAACGCTTATGGATAAGCCTATCGCGGTGGCCTACGAAGAAATCTTCGGCGATGCTGCAAGGAAATATAACGCCAAATATGAAGGTAAGAATATGAGCGGCACGGCGTACCTTGAGCGGCAAGAAAAAGCAAAATCAAAGAATATTGCCTATGACATGACAATATGCGTAGGTAATAGCAGTGATGCGAACCATAAAGGGCAGTGCGTTGAGAGAGAGATTCTAAAGAGCTATCTTGCGGACTTCGTCAAGAGAAATAAGCAAATCGAAGTGATTGGCGCTTTTATTCACGGCGACGAGAAAAACAAGCCAGTCCATCTGCACATCATCTATGTTCCTTGGGCTGACGGCTATACAGCAGGAATGTCTCGCCAGTTTTCATTGGCTGGCGCACTAAAAGCATATAGAGCACAGCAAGAGAAGGTCCCTGACTCTGAAATGAAGTTTGATTGGGGATACGCAGAAAGAAGAGCGCTTGAAGCGGTCGGCAAAAAATACAAAGTGAAGATTGAGTGGCCGGAACTGATTTATGGTTACGGAAGCCAAGAATACATCGAAAAGTATAGAGCAATTCTTGCACCAAAAAAAGAAGTCGATAGTAAACCCACAACGCCGAACAGCAAAATAGTCTACATGAAATGGACAACGACTTATACGGAAACGATTGACAAAATTAGGAGTAAAGCAGCCGGAATGATTCCATGCGGTGACGAAGTCCCTATCGATGTATCGTTGGAAGATGCATATGAGCGTGTTTTTGGAAATGCCGCACGGGAATACACTTGGAGACATCCAGAAAATCCTCAGTCCGGGCGTAGTTATTTGCAAAAGCAAATTAAAAGCAAAAAAACGATTGCGATGATTATGACCGTTCAAATTGGGACCATCAAAGACACGCCGCATGGTGATGATGAGGCTGAAAGAAAAATCTTGAAGGAGTATGCCATCAATTTTATTCGGGCTCACGCATCGTTTGAAGTCATCGGAGTATATATTCACGGAAACGAAGAAGGTAAAGCGCTTCATCTGCATATCTTGTTTGTTCCGTGGGGTGATGGATTCGAGAAAGACTTATATCGCCAGTTCAGTCTTAACAAAGCTCTTGAGCGAGACGGATTCGCTCAGAACGAAAACGCGGAAAGTGATTGCTTTACGCAGTACGAGTTGAATACGCTTAGAGAACTCTGTGAAAAGCACGGCATCGCTATGCAGCCAATTTGGACGATGAGGGCTACGGACCAGTACAAGTATTTTGGCTCTCCAGCGTGGATGCAGATGGAAGCCGAAGGACATCCATACTATGAAGAAAACCTGAACAGGGCAGCATACTAAAGGGAAGAGGGCAGCGACCATCAAGGTCGTTGCCCTCATTTTAAATATTCTAGTGGTTCAAACGAAAATATTTTAATCGCCAGTATAGTATCAAAATGTCAACAAATTAAATAAGGAACAATCTACTGATAGATATAAATTGATGTTGTGTGTAAATTATGGTATGATAATAGCAAATATTGCTTTTATGGGGTGAAAAATATGACCACCGCGCAACAGCAACAGGCAGCAAAGAAATTTGCAGAGTATTGGAAGGACAAAGGTTACGAAAAAGGTGAGAGTCAATCTTTTTGGCTTTCTCTTCTGCGTGATGTATACGGTGTACAGCAGCCAGAGCAGTTTATAACTTTTGAAGAGCAGGTCCACCTTGACCATACCAGTTTTATCGATGGTGCGATTCCATCTACAAAAGTTCTCATTGAGCAAAAAGGTCTCGGTAAGGATTTAAACAAACCCATCAAACAATCTGACGGCACGATGTTGACTCCATTCCAACAGGCAAAACGCTATATTACAGAGTTGCCACTGTCGCAGCATCCGCGTTGGGTGGTGACCTGTAACTTTGCGGAGTTCTATATCTATGATATGGAGCGTCCCAGCGGTGAACCTGAGAAAATCCAACTGGCCGATTTGGAAAAGGACTACTATCGTCTGCAATTCCTTGTAGAAACAGGAAATGAACACCTGAAACGAGAAATGGAAGTCTCCATTGCGGCTGGCGAAATTGTCGGTCTGTTGTACGATGCATTTTATAAGCAGTATGCCAATCCGGAAGATGAACACTCTTTGAAGAGCCTCAACAAACTGTGTGTCCGACTCGTTTTCTGCTTGTATGCAGAGGATGCGGGTATTTTCGGTCATCATGGCATGTTCCATGACTATCTCTCGGCCTTTGAGACGCGAGCTATGCGAAAGGCTCTGGTTGACCTATTCCGTGTGTTAGATACTAAGTTACAAGACCGTGACCCTTACCTGAAAGACGACAATCCTGAACTAGCAGCATTCCCTTATGTAAATGGTGGTTTGTTCTCGGACGAGAACATTGAAATTCCGCCATTTACTGATGAAATTCGCGACTTGCTTTTGGTGAAGGCAAGTGAGAACTTCAACTGGTCTGAAATTAGCCCCACTATTTTTGGCGCTGTGTTTGAGAGCACTTTGAACCCGGAAACACGCCGCAGCGGTGGTATGCACTATACTAGCATTCAGAATATTCATAAGGTAATTGACCCACTATTTCTGGATGACTTAAAAACGGAATGGGCCGAGATTAAAGCCCGTCCAATGAGCCGCTATCGCCCTACTTATATCCAGAACTTCCATGATAAGCTGTCTTCGTTGGTATTCTTGGACCCGGCTTGCGGAAGCGGTAACTTCCTTACAGAAACATATCTAAGCCTAAGACGGCTTGAAAATGATATTCTTTCAGAAGAACGAAAGACAAGCTTGGGTCAAACTGCAATGCAGGGTATGGATGCCAAATCGGTAGGCATTCAGGTTTCTATCAGCCAATTCTATGGCATTGAAATCAATGATTTTGCTGTAACAGTAGCGAAAACGGCACTTTGGATTGCGGAAAGTCAGATGATGCAGGAAACCGAGAAAATTGTTTCTCTTCCGTTGGAATTTTTGCCATTAAAAACGAACGCGTTTATTGTAGAGGGGAACGCGTTGCGCACAAACTGGTTTGATGTTGTTCCAAAGGCTAAGCTGAACTATATCATGGGAAATCCGCCTTTTGTTGGAGCACGCCTTATGGAACAAGGTGGAACTCAAAAGCAAGAGGTTAAGGATATCTTTGGAAACATCAAGGATGTTCAGGATTTGGATTATGTAACCTGCTGGTATAAACTTGCGGCGCAGTATATTCGCGATACCCAAATCCAAGTGTGCTTTGTTTCTACAAACTCAATAAGTCAAGGCTCACAGGTTCCAATTTTATGGAATGAGCTTTACAATAACCATCATATTCATATTAACTTTGCATACCAAACATTTAAGTGGAGTAGCGAAGCATCTTCGCAAGCAGCAGTACATTGCGTAATTATTGGGTTTGCAACATTTAATAGAAGTGAAAAATGGCTATTTATTGATGGCAAGAACAAAAAAGCAGTCACGGGAATCGGTCCATATTTGGTCGAGGGCGGAGAAACTTATGTGGTCGCAGCTAAGGATAATCTCTGTGGTATGCCTAAAATGAATTTTGGCAACCAACCTCGTGACGGTGGATATTTTGTAATTAAAGAAGATGAATACCAAGAAATTTTGAAGAAGGAGCCGGATTTAGAAAGATGGCTTTATCCGTATATCGGTGCGGAAGAATTTATAAATGGGAAAAAACGCTGGTGTTTATGGTTAAAGAAAGCTACACCAAAAGATATTCTAGGAAGCAAAATTCTATCGGAAAAAGTCGAGGCTGTTCGACAATTTCGTTTGGCATCGAAGGCTAAAACTACCAATGGCTACGCAAAAGTTCCACAGTTATTTGCACAGATAACACAACCGGATGGGGTGGACTTTCTTATCATACCCAGAGTATCATCAGAGAACCGGAAGTATGTGCCAATTGGATTTGCAAAAGCAAACACAATTTCTTCGGATGCTATTCAGATTGTGCCAAACGCAACGCTCTATCATTTTGGTGTATTGACATCAAATGCACATATGGCATGGATGCGGGCTGTTTGTGGACGGTTGGAAATGCGGTATCGATACTCAAAAGAAATCGTGTATAATACATTCCCTTGGCCTAAACCAACCGATGCACAAAAAGCAAGGATAGAGAAAACAGCACAAGGCATCTTGGATGCGCGTGCATTGTATCCTGATTGTAGCTTTGCTGAAATGTATGGGGAAAAAATGTACCTGTTTCCTGAAATACTTAAAGCTCACCAAGATAATGACCGTGCGGTTATGGATGCTTACGGTTTTACAAAAGGAACTGCTGCCAGAACGAGCGAAAGTGCTTGTGTTGCAGAGTTGATGAAGCTATATCAGCAACTGGTCACAAAACAATAAAGGAGCCATACTATGGTCATCCAGCGCAGATATGTGAAACTATTCAGAATCATGCAGAACGACCCGAAGGGCAAAGCTATCCTATATAAAGCATTCAGCGATGCTGGACGCTTCGATGAAGACCGAGACTTCACGCTAAATGCTGATGCTGGCATTATCCTGAACGATGCCGGAATGGGCTCATGTTTGCCGAACCTTCGCTGGATTCTTGAAGAAATGGACAAGCTCGATAAAGTCACACCCTACGACAACGGCTACAGTTATCGCGATGTGAATAAAGTGACCTGCTGGCCGAGCCGAAAGGGGAGTGCTGCACTGCTTTGCATGGAGCATGAAAGCGCTGATTTTGACGAAATCGTGCAGGTGGTAGCTATTGAGAGTCGCGGTACAGACACAAAAGTTATCGAACCGTGGGGTCTGCCATTGCGGTCAAACTGATGCAATCTTTAGGTGAGTATTTATGAAGAGTGCCAGAGATGTCTTTGATGATTACTGGTACACGCTTCAGAGATGTTTGCATTTTGAGCTTCTCTGTATTTCACATACTGCGGCGTTGCATGTCGATGAAAACAGATAAAAATAGAGCGCAACTCATATGAGCTGCGCTCTTTGTTTATTCACTGGGAGATACCGAGAATGCCGTACATAATGGCCTTAGACCAGTATTTATCTCCTGTCTTATCATATATATTCGTACAAACCACTTTTCCATCGTAGGCGCTCATATGCTCATAGTCGGGGACCTCGTTGTCTTTATAGGCGGTCATCGAACCATCTTCTTCGCAGTAGATACCATAGTAGCCCTTGCCATCATTATAGACAGCAAACTGGATTTTTGCAGAACGGTCAGCAATGATAAAAAAATACCCTTTGCCACCACTTTTTAGGCTTGTAAGTTCTGATAGATTGACAATTTTGTCATAGCGTTCTTTAAGATTGGTGAGAAGTTGTTTGTCCGACACCATTAACGGCAAAGGGCTTCCGTCTTTAGAAGCAACGGTAAATGAAGAATAAGCATTTTGTGCTGCAAATTCATCTGTTGCATACAGCGATGAGAGTTCAGTTTGTGCGGCTTGTGTCAGCATACGCGTTTCCGCTATAACCTGATTCTTCCTTGCTTTATCGATATATCCGGTTAGCGAGGGAATTAGTAAAGCCGCCAGAACAGCTAAAATGACCAGCACTACGATGAGTTCCACGAGTGTGAAACCTCGCTTTTTATTATTCATCGGCATAAAACGACAGGAAAGGTGTTTTTCATATAAAGAGAAAAATGTTACAGATTACATAATTGTAAATTGGAATTTTGTTGCAGAGATTGCATTAAAAAACCGGAAAAATGTCGCAATGCACAAATTTAAACGCCGGAATTTTGTTATTTCTCTATTGAGAAAACATCGTTAAAGTGGTAAAATATTAACATACACTGTAAACGGAGGACCCGACTATGCTTTATCGAAAGGCTTACGATAAACTGCTGGAATGGAAGAAGCAGAAAAAGAGAACAGCGCTCTGCATCCAAGGTGCTCGTCAGATTGGTAAAACAACGGTTGTGCGTGAGTTTGGAAAAAATGAGTACAAATGCTTCGTTGAGTTCAACTTCATACGAAACACGAATGTCCAGAAAGTTTTTGATGGAAACCTCGATGCGAACACGATTATCGAGGGCCTCTCAGCACTGGCGCGAAAGCCTCTGATTCCGGGAGATACACTTATTCTGCTGGATGAAATTCAGGAATGTCCCAATGCCCGCACAGCCATTAAGTTCTTGGTGGAGGACGGACGCTTCGATTATATCGAGACCGGCTCGCTGCTCGGCGTGAAAAACAAGGTGGTTCCATCTTTGCCGGTCGGCTTTGAGGACCCCTTTACGATGTACCCGATGGACTTTGAGGAGTTCATCATTGCAAACGGTGTGCAGCAGACAACGATTGATGCGATGCGCAGAGCATATCAGAATAGAATCCCGGTATCGGATATCATCCATACCACGATGAGCAAGCTGTTCTACTCTTATATCATCGTGGGTGGTATGCCAAAAGTTGTTCAGACCTATGTGGAAACACACGACATTGGGAGAGTAATCAAAGCCCAGAATGAAATCATCGAACTGTATCGCCAAGACATCACAAAGTATGCCAACGAGAGCGACCGACCCAAAATCAGAGCCATCTTTGACTCTATCCCAGCTCAGCTTAATGAGAAAAATCGTAGATTTACTGTCACGGACTTGGCAGCGGCTGCGCGTATGAACCGTTACGCGGATAGTTTTAACTGGCTTACGGACGCGGGTGTCGCAAATGCTTGCTATAATGTAGAAGAGCCGAGAGCAGCTCTCAAGCTGAATGAAAAGCGCAGCCTCTTCAAGCTGTTCATGGGAGACACGGGGCTGCTCTGTGCTCTGTCGATGGATAACATCCAATTCAGCATTCTGCAAGGTGACTTGAGCGTAAATATGGGCAGTATTCTGGAAAACGCTATGTCGCAGATGTTTAAAGCAAATGGCTTCTCGCTGCATTACTTCGATACCAAGAAATACGGTGAGTTGGATTTCGTCTTGCAGGAAGGCACGGCAATTGACCTCGTTGAAATCAAATCCGGTAATGACTACAAGAAACACGCTGCATTAAATAAGGTAATGAGTGTTGACGAGTGGAAAGCAAAACAAGCAATTGTTTTCTGCAAGGGCAATGTCGAAGAAGAGAACGGTATCCTGTACCTGCCGTGGTACATGGCAATCTTTTTTAAGCAGGAGCAGATTCCGGAAGGATTGACCTATGAAGTAGACCTCAGTGGTCTTTAATGGTGTGACGGATAAGTGTAAAAAGAGAAGGGACAAGCAATGGAGCAAACGGCAGTTGTAGAGGTAGAAGAACTCTCCAAGCGTGAAAAGTACCGCGAGCGGCGAGGCGAGGAATACGAAATTGTCTCCAAGGTGGCATTCCTTATCGGTGTATCGGAATCCCACTGGGAGAGCCAGTATACAGGGCTTGCGCAGGATATATATGAACAGTTGAGCGAGAATAAGAATGCCCGCATCATCCGTAACCTCTGTGGTCTGCGTACTGAAATCGAGCGAAACTTCAAGCGATTCTCAATGCTCATCCTGATGGAACTGAAGAATCTGCATACTATCCCGCAGACGCAGGGGATGGTCACCCAACTTCGCAAAGATGGCATCGAAATCATCAAAGCAAACCCGAAGCTGGAAGAATATCTGCCGAAAATCAACAGTCTCTTGCAGCAGCACATTGATGCTTGTAAAACACTTTTTCCCATCTGGATTAACTGGGAGTTTGTGCGACAACTCTTCATTATTCCCGGTGGCAACAGCACAAAGAAGTCCAAAGAGGTTTTCGAGTACTACATGGAGAACCTCGAACGCTATCCTTACCGCATGTTCATCAACTGGCGCTGGGGCAAGGACGACGAGGGGAATCTGCTCTACAATGATGAGAAATTCTTAAGCCGTCTTTATCAGCAAAACGGAGAAGTCTTCACAGGCTACTCCAATGTCAGGGGAGAGGGAAAAGAGACACAGAGGAATATTTACAGCTTCGTGGATGCCAGCGAGCAGACTGTTGCCTTGGTTGACTGCGAAAACTGCGACCCCTTGAAGCTCTGTGCAGCGCTCCAAAGTATGCAGCCGGAGACACTCGCCAAAATTACGAAAATCATCCTTTACAATGATGTCAACGCATCATCGGCTTGGAACCTGTTGCAGAAACACACCAAGGCCACGATTGAGCACCAAATGTCAGAGCGTGTTCTGACCGGCAAAAGCCTTGTGGATGTAATGCTTGTGGCGGGGTGCTGCAAGGAGCACTACGCAAACCATGTAGACAGTTTTCTACTGTTTTCGTCCGATTCAGATTATTGGGGTCTTATCAGTTCGGTCAGCACGGCAAAGTTCCTTGTGATGGTTGAACAGAGCAAGGTCAGTGGCGAAGTGGTGCAGAAGATGATTGACAGTGACATCCCGTTCTGCTATCTGGACCAGTTTTGTCAGGGAGGGCAGTCCCACAAAATGAAGGTGGATGCGCTGCTCAGTGAATGCCAGCGTTTTGTCATCAAGCACTTTGAGAGCTTCAATGTGCAGGAAATGGTAAATGTAGCACTGCTCCAGACTAGAATTGAGATGTCCAAAGCAGAACAGAAGCAATTCTACGAGCGATACATAAAAACTATGCGTTTGAAGATTGGTGCTGATGGCACGGTGAATATTGAAATTGAAGGATAGCAGTTATGGATAAGAACATTCTGTATCAGAATCTTGATATGCTCTCTGTGATGGAGGCATGTGAAGATAAGTCGAAGGATTTCATTTTGCTTTTTATGCCTACAAATTTGGGAGGCACAGTAGGTGAATCCGCGCTCAGACCCAGCATAGATAAAGTCAAAGCAAGAGAAATCATAAGAGATATCGAAAGCAAAAAATTAAAAGAGAGCGAACTTGGTCGCATATATAACTTGGATTGTTCTACCATCAAAGAATATGTTAATACTTATGCTGACAGTCGAGAGTGGGACTATGGTGGTATCTTATTCTTCGATGAAAATGATTATGATGCTTACATGGCACTAATAAAAAAAGTCATTCAGAATGCTGGCAGAATATTGAAAGAAAATGGGACGCTATGTTTTGGAATTCCGCGCTTACTTAGGTGTGTAGGGAAAACATTGAAATATAGCCCGGATTTTCAAATGCTGCTCAATCAAGCATTTCAAAATGTGGGGATGATGTTGGTTAGAAACTATTCAATTGATGAAAATCCTGACAAACAACCGCTATCATTCTATACGCTGTACGCTTGTACGAATGGACCTCATATACTTCCAGAAGAAAATATTGGGTCGCGTATTGCTTTGCCACATGAAAGAGAGCTGTATCGGAAACTTTTTGATGATGACGAATATAAGATAAATAGCTTAATATCAAAACTCACAAATGAGCGATATTATGTTGATAGATATATGAAGTATAAGTCCATATTTTATCCGGAACTTAGGTACGGAACAGTGGAAGAAATGGCAGAAAGGTGTTCTCTTTGCAAAGCTACTGATGAGCAAAGAGAAGTTATGAGAATAAATTTCGAGTTGCAAATCCGCGAAATGACATCACCATATTATCTGCTCCCGCTTGCAAAGAGTCTTATGTTGACTTATTGCAAGGCGAAAGATGGCGCATTGTTCCCTTATGACAGAAACGGACAATTTGCTTATTTTGCAGATAGCTTAAATATATACTGGGAGAGTCTATATAAAAAATCAATTACGATTGATGGTGGTTGGGGAGAAGACTATTTAAGTAAAATTGATACTAGGCAATATGAAGTACGGACGGATGTTCATAATAACAAGACAGTTTACTATAAAAGCAACATGGTTGCAACTATAGAGGATGCAAAACTGATATCGGACCAACTAACAAAGTATACGGACTTGATGAGCCAAGTTATACAGTGTGCATCCGATAACGGCTGGGATAATAGTGGGGACATGGAAGATGCTGTCCATGCGCTGATTAGTTTGGCCGTTAAGAGTCATGCTGGAAGTATTGTTGGTGATGAAGCGGAAAAGTGGTTCGGTGAAGGCTGGGGACAGCTATCTGAACAATGTAAAAACTACCTCCAGACCGCTGCTGCATATGACAAAATTAGTCAGCAGAACGGAAATGCTGATTGTGCCCCTATCGGTATAGAGTATTACCGCTCACTTGAATACGAGTTGAATAGAACCATCGTCAATAATTTGTTCGCCTACATAAAAGAGAATAGAGAAAGAGTAAAGATAATTCTTGAAAATGCCGAGCCAAGTAATGACACAAAGCGGATTACATCGTTGATGAGTTCCATTCTAAACGATGAAACCGTGCGAGGATTAACACTTGGAGAGATACATCAGAGTCTGAAAGCGGCAGCGGCTTCTTCTGACGAAGATGTCGGCAGTGTAATTGCAGAGTGCTGTCGTAACAAAGGATATGTAAATTTTCTGGCGTATGATAATGTCAGTCTGCTTGGAATGGCCGCGCAGCTCAGAAATCTATGTGCACATCCATCGGACATTGATGACAGCTTTATGAGCCTCAATCTTCAAATCGTTCGGAAGGCATTGAAGGAACAACAGATGCGGGCAGAAAGTCAACGCAGCAGTGATGCGCCATCTGTTTGTGCCATCATCGGTCCGGACAACAATAAGATGAAGTACCCGGAAGATGATACGAATATGAAAGCTGCTATCAAGAGCCTGATAATGATGCTCTACAAGAGCGGTATCCGTCAGTATGCGTCAACGGGTAATTCGGGGTTCGATTTGCTTGTGGCTGATATTCTGAAAGAATGTAGACAAAGCGGCGAAGCCAAGAGTATCAAGATAGTGGAGTACCTACCCTGTGAGCGCGACAAGATGAAGTTTGCGCCAAACCGCAAAAAGCAAGTGCTGGCAATAGACAAATTCGCAACGCTTGAAGTATGTGGCAATGCTGACAACGCCGCCAATAAAGGCATTTGTCAGGAAAAGGCTCTCGAAAATGTGGCCTTCTGCATTGCCTTTTATGCTGAAGATGGTCAATCTGCAATCGCAAATAGGGTTAAAGATGCTATGCAGAAAGGTACGATAGTTTACAATACCTATGGCATTGTGTGAGTCGCCGCGTGATTGTCTTTCTGCACAAAGTTGAGTTCTAAATGCTGTCGAAACTGCTAATTGCACAGCAAATGACACTATGTTAATATAAATCAAGCCGTAAATTTGTTGTCAATAATAATTCCTTACAATTAAAAATGGTTCGCACTTCAGAAATGAGGAGCATTATTGGTTTTGTCGAAGCTTCTTGATTCGTCCGTTGATTGACGGAAAAATCAAAATCAATACATTTTTATAATATAAGGAGATAATTATTATGACTAACAAGAAGTTCAAGAACGCCAACCTCATCATCAACACTGATTACGCTGACGATTGCGAATTTTACGGCGAGAAGATTGTTGCTAAAGCCGCCGACACCTTTGGTATGGACGACACGGTTGCGCTCATCGACCTCATCGAAGAATGCTTGCTTGACAACGAAGGTGTGATTTCTATCGTTTTCCACTGTGGTCACATGATTGTGACCCGTGCGGAGAATGTGGATGAGTTCACGCTGGGGAGTTGCAGTGAGGGGCATCCCTCTCTGTTTATTCCCATCTATGATGCCAGCCAGTATGAGGAGGATTATTCGTCTTTGGACGAAATCGTCCCCGTCATCATTGAGGTCCTGATTCAGAAGTGGGATGCTCTGCATTTCCTTGCTGAGCCCTGCCAAGATGATATTGATTTCTGGGCTTGTGGCGAGAGTGAAGACTGATTAGCAACAGTTTTCGGGAGAGCTGCTTTCGGGCAGCTCTTTTTTGTTGACTGTTTATTAGCTCTATGATAATATTATTTTAAGCCATATTTGTACATGGTTGTCATAGTATAGTTCCTTTATAGGCAGAATGAACGCACTGTGGTAAAACACAGGGCATACAGATTTTGTCGAAGCTTCATTGATTCGACCCTTCACAGGGTAAAATCAAAATCAACATTCTGTTTTTTAATATAAAGGAGAAATATATTATGAATATGACTATGAACACTCAGATGGACGCTTATGCTCTGTACTGCGAGAAATATGGCGAGAAAATCAATCAGCTCTCCGAGGTGGTTGGCGAGGACGAGGTAGCTTATCTTGTCGAACTGTTTGAGGAAGTTGTCAGGAAGAAGAGTGGCACTATTACCATTTCTCTGTCTGATGGCGAGCTCGACACGGTTTGCGATGAGACGATTGCATTCGAAGGCAGCGAATTTGTTCGCATGGTGGAGGATGGCAATTATAAGGGCCTTTCGTTCTTGGTTTGGGAAGCGCTTGGCGCTCCTGAATACGATGCCGGTTTTTCCGAAGATGAGATTGTAAGCGGCATCATCGAGCTTTGGGCTTGGACGATGGAGTTTGCACTCACTGTGACCGGAAAGGACACCTTTGATATCGTAACTCATACGGTATAAAAGCTGATATGATTTTCGGGAAGAGTCGCTTTCGAGCGGCTCTTTTCTTTTTGTGAGTTATATTGCGAAAGGCAAAAATAAATGATATAATCAGAATATCGCATCATAAAAGAATTTTTAGGATATCTTTGATTATGGCTGGCGCTGCTGTAAAGTGGTGCATCCTTGGTTTTGGCGAAGCTTCTTGATTCGACCCTGAAAAGGGTGAAATCAAAATCAAAATAACAGCTATAAATTAAAGGAGTAGTCACTATGAATTCTGATGTCGTTTTTAATGCAGCTTTTGAAGCCCTGTCTGGTCTCTGCCGGTCGCATAATTATAGTCAATTTGGCAGTAGTGCTATAATCGCCCCTGAGTTAGAGTATACACTCGAAAGTCGGGTGAACGATAATGGGTATCTCTGTTTGGCTGTGAAGCCTAGAGTGTTGATGGAATACAACCTGCCCGGTTCTGTTATCGAGTATTGGTCTGGTATTCGTCCAGAAGGCAATTTGAGTAGTGTAACAACTATTTTGATTCCGCTTTCTGATATCCTTGAGCATGATGCTGAGCTCTATGGTGCAAATTTGCGTGCGTGGATGAAGTCACTTGTCAATAATGGCTGTGATACCATTGACGCAATGCTTGCAGGAGAGGCAGTCTCCAATGCGTATCGTAAGGTGGCAAAGATGATTGCCCGTTATGTGACCAATGTGGAGAAGAACAAAAAGCGTACAGTGTGATGCGAGGAGAGAGCCGCCTTCGGGCGGCTCTTTTTTGTTGGATGAGGTTGAAAATTGGATTTTCGATATGATATAATAGAAGTGCTGTATATAAGAATATTGTTGGCTACACCTGATAATTGAAAATGACTTAGCACTGCTCAAAAGGCGGAGCATTATTGGTTTTGTCGAGTTTCTGATTCGCCCATTGATTGATGGGAAAATCAAAATCATTCATTTTTAATTAAAAGGAGTAATCGTTATGTATTCTTATTCTATTTATGAAGCCTTGCAGAACATTGAGCATGAGGCCACTGGCGTTTTCAAAGACCGTCCGGAAGGGGCTGGTCCGGAATACGGATTCTGGCTTTTAACTGGGTATGTTGTTGAAGACAATCAGTTGGTTCTTCGTGTCAGTGTAACGCCGCAAGTGCTCGAAAATGGTAGCAACATCGAACCGGTGTCCTTGAGAGCTTACTTCCGCAATCTGGATGAGCTTAATGATGACTTTCAGGCTGTCATTAAGCAACTCAGAACGGCAGCAGAGCCGTCTTCGGCGGACCTGCGCCAGTATGAGGAGCTCTGCCTGAAACAGGGATTTAACAAGTTCGTTGCTCGCAGTGCATGTGAGACAGCTCGTCAGGGTTTTCTGTTTGTCGCAGAGGAACTTGAGAAAGCGGCCCCGGATGCAAAAACCAGCGTAAATAGTTGATACGGCGAGGAGCTGCCTTAGCGGGCAGCTCCTTTTTGTCAATTGTGAGAAGATACGAAGATGTGCGTCCATTTTTGGCACTCTGCAAATTGACCGGTTGCTTAGCAAATGCTACCATATATGTATATATAATAAGGTAGGCGGATGCGTATGCTGAAGCAAATGCCAACATGGAAGAAGGCCGTGTTCGGAATTCTGGTTATTGCCTTGGTGTTTGCCATATTTCTTTTCGGTAAGGCGAAAGCGGAAGACAATAATAATTCCAGTCCGTATGATGCGAACATTGTTGGCGACTGGCAGATAAGTTCCATCGTTGGCAGTGGAGATGTTCCAGAACAATATCTCGACATGAGCTATTTGGCGCAGGTCACGGTGAAGGATGACCACACCGGCGTAATGCAGTATGGACCCCAACAAGTGCCATTCCACTGGAAGTATAGTGAGAGTTACGATGATGGTAGCATAGGATATATGATGAGTTTTGATGACGGTCACCTCATTGGAGCAATCCTTGTCGGGGATAATTCAGAGGATTTTCCTGACTACCGAGGGATGCTTGGAATTAACATTGTCGATGATGCGATGATGGCATTTGTGCGGATGCAGAACAGCGAACAAACTATGCAAGCAGCATGAGGAAACAGAGGTTGCCAGCAACGGTGACCTCCTTTTTTATGCGAATTTATGGGAAGTTTGGAATGATTATGCTATAATAGCAATAATAAAAATTTGCATGAGGGACACGCCATGAAGTCGAAAGCAAAAGTCAAGAAGAAAAACGCACCGGCGACATTTCGGGAAAAGTGCAGGAGAGCATTCCAGCACAGCTTAAAATGCTTTGATGGTGCGCAGAACGGCAATCTCGAAGAGATAGTGGCATCCTTTGACCTCGACAAGAAGAGCATCGACCGCCGCATCGATGCCTTGGAAAAGTCGAGACCGTTAGCAGAAAGTATAGCGCGGTCCCATATCAAGGAAACGGAAGCCTACAACTTTGCCGCGGACTGGATAGCCATAAACTTGATTATGCGCCCGCCCTATAATGTTGGGGAAGAGCAATTCAACTACTCGCTCGCCGCATCCCTCTGGCTATTGGATGGAATCCGAGCCAACCATAAGATGGACGAGGCTCTGAAAATTCTGCCTCGTGAGAGGGAAAAGCTCGATTCGGTAAAAATTCCGCAGTGCATATCTCCTTGTTACAGCGATGATGTCATCAGGAGCATGGTTTACACAATCCTGCATCGCAATGATGATTGTACGGGGCTAATAAATCCCAAAAAATTGCCCGCCGACAATCCGGTTACTGACTGTTATACAATAGCCGGTAAGCAGCATCAGGATGTTCCTTCACGCAGAACCTACGAGGATATTCTGAAATTACTCCCTGAAGACTTGGTGGATAATGCTGTAAACATGTTCGCGATGCAGTCCAAGGGTGCAACGGACCGATACTTTGCTTGTCGGTCCCGCTGGATAAAGAAAGAAACGGCTTATGCTACGGAATTGAAGCGGCTGAACGAAGAACTTCAGGCGGTAACAAACAAGGTAAATGCCCTCACAAAGAAAGCATCGGCATACTTTGACGGAAAACCTGTACCAAAAGTCGTGAGTGATGTGCCGAGCATTAGCTCTGACATGGATTTGGGCATTCAGTTTGCCTCGGTGCAAGAACAGGCGCGAGTGATTCTCGACAAAATTGACGAAGTAAATGAAAAGGATGATGCCCTCTACGATGAGATGGACCAGTTCGCAAGCGACAGCATCACCTGCTCCTACTGGACTGAAGAAACATGGACTAAGTACTACCCAAAACTTGTCGCCCGCCGCGCCGCTAAGTTTTCTGTGGCGGACCCGTATGAAGTTTGTTTTGCGTTTTTTTACCTAATTGACGAGGGTGACTATCTGCCGTGGGTTTATTACCCAACGAGCGTCTTGCTCTCCTATGCTGCCGCGCAGTTGCCATGGAGCGGTGGCGCTGTGAAAGAATATGTCGATGAGAGTAGCAACAGAACCAGAGATATTATAGAGAACCTGCCACGCCTGAACATTTATGACGACTACAAGACTAAGGATAGTCGTATGATACCGATTAGCTGGAATGAACTGTCCCTCCAACTGCCGTCAGACAGCAAGGAACGGGATATGCTCCGGCATACTCCGGCCAAGGCTATCTATGCGTTCACGAACGGAGCGCTTGTCCCGCGAAACACCAGAAACGCTGATGTGTTTGCTGATGCTCTGGATAAATCCGGCGTGACATCAACCGAAGGCAAAGCTATATATGGCGCATACATTTCACTACTCTCAAATCTCGAAGAACGCATTGATTTCCCGGCAGATGATGCCGAGGTCCTAAAAGAGCAGTGCAAGGCTTACGAGCGGCAGATTGAAAAGCTCAAGGCCGAGACCGAAAGGCAAAAGCAAGAACTGTATCAGGCACAGAAAGCACTGACCGATGTGGGTGCTAAATCTGAGAAGCAAGCAAAGACACAAGCGGCAGAAAAGCAGGAGCTAAACGACCTCCGCGAGCTGGTCTTTGCACTGACCAACGATGCCGATTCCGATAAGGAAGAGGTAAAAACAAAAACCGTATTCCCATACCATACAACGAAAAAGCACACAGTCTTTGGCGGTCATCCTACTTGGTTAAAGGCAATCAAACCATTACTGCCGGATGTGCGGTTCATTGAGGGCCAGCCAAGCAGCGAACAGGTCAAGGGAGCGGAGGTTGTCTGGCTTCAAACGAATTATATGTCGCATAAGGCATTTTATAAAATCATCGACATCGTCCGTAGCAAAAATATCCCGCTTCGGTATTTCACCAGTGCCTCGGCGACAAAGGGTGCGGAACAGGTAGTGGCGGCAGACAGCGGAAAGTGACCGTTTTAGAGACGAAGGACAAAACAAATGGGTAGATACATTACACACGAACAGCTTCCGTTCAAGGGCAAGCTCGTCAAAATCCGAATGCGGAGCTATGGGTTCAGCAATGTTGCCAGCCAGTTACAAAACGAGGAAGAGTTGCTCGAAATCACGCCGGATGGCATCGTAAAACTCAGTGCAACCAGAATAGATGGGCGGGAAAAATGCAAGGTTCAGATACCGGTTGATGATGCCGCATATATTTTCAATGCGTTTACCACCGTATTTTCCGAATACAAGAAAGAAAAAGTTCCGGGCTATTCCGGATTCTGGAAAGTTCGTCTGCTGACCGACGAGGACGAAGTGTTTTTCTATCACGGTTCGAACGGGCAGGATTATATGTATGAGGGCAAGACCTTAACCGAGATTCTCCGGGAAAGGACAACGCTCGAAGAACTCAACGGCTTCGCTATGCGCATCGACGAGAAAAGCCATGTGTCGAGCATCGACATCAGTTTCCGGCAGACGGTGGCAGAGGATGCCGCCGAGAAGGTCGTGGAGAAGAACCATCAGCCGATGGAAGATACCACCGAGCGGCTCATCATCAGCAACAGGACCCATGAAATCGTGTACAATCGCAGGGTAGGGAACCATAAGCGTGTATCTCTGTCGTTTGAGATGCTGGAAGCGGTTAAGAACTTGCTTGCTTGGTATGAGGAGCAGCCTCTATTTGAGCCGGGCGAGGTGAGCCCGAAGCCTGTCGCAGAGGAAGATATCAGCAGAACCTACCAAATCACAGTCTTGTACTCCGACAAGAAATCGGCATCCTATTCGGGTTCTTTCGACAAGGAAGGGCTTCCGGACAACTGGGCGGACTTCATCAGTCGCGTGGCTGCGTTCTTTGACACGGAGAGTCTCGGCGAGATGTTTAATGCGAGAACCTTCGACCGAGTCACGGCAAGAGAGGACGAAGTCGTATTCTGCGGCGTTGAGATTCTCGGCGTGGTCGGGGTCCGGTATTATCGGTGCGATGACGATGTGTGTTTGGGTGACATTGTCGTTGTACCGGCCCCGACCAAAAGAAAACCGGCTGTCGGCAAGGTGGTCGAGGTGCGGACCAGTATGAAAGTGACGATTCCGGATGATATTAAGAAAGCAAAGCCAATCATACGGAAACTGTTGCCAGATGTGATGCCAGTATAAGACAAGGCATAAGTATATGAGAAAAAACAGCTTCGCCCTCATATTGGTAAACGGTAGACAGAATAAAACGAGCAACAGAAAAAGAAAATGCGTAATATAGTTGTTTTGTACGAATGCTTATTGTATAATGACAGTAGGCAATAGAAGCAGAACTTCTGCGGTATTGTACAGTAAGTAAGGAGTGTGAAAAGCATGGACTATTACGATTATGGTTTGACAGGGCTGATACTCGGCTTCATCGGAACATTCTGGATTCTTGCGGTAGTTTGGATAGTTCTTAAAGTCGTTGCAGGCTGGAAGATTTTCGGTAAGGCAGGGCAGCCGGGATGGGCCTCTATCGTGCCGTTCTACAACAGCTACATTGAGTACAAAATCTACTGGGGTAACGGTTGGTTGTTCCTTGTGCCGCTGGTGCTTGGTTTGCTTGGAGGCATTCCTATCATCGGTTCGATTCTTGTGCTTCTCGGAGCTATCATCGGCATCATCACGAAGTATAAACAGGCGGTTGCGTTCGGCCAAGGAATTGGGTTCACCGTTGGTCTCGTTCTGCTGAACCCAATTTTCTGCATGATTCTTGGCTTCGGCAGCTATGAGTATTATGGTGTTCCGCTTGATGGGTACTCTTATGGCGAACTCAGAAACAAGTATTATAACTACAAGGCAAGTCATCCTTCGCAGCAGACTACATATGAGCAGCCTCCGCAGGACCATCAGCCTAATGTGAAGTATGGTCAGCCGGATACCCAAGCACAGCAACAGCAATATCCGCTGCATCATGGCCCGATTTATCAGCAGCCCGCCGCGCCGAACAAGCCCAATGATGAGCAGAATCATCAGAACAGTGATGATGGGCAAAACAATCAGTAACTACATACTGTCATATGCCGTTCACTTTTTTCGAGTGGACGGTATTTTTTGTTGAAAAATTCGACATAATGATAGATAATAGAAACAAAAGTAAGCGCACTCTTGAGTTGCTGAAAGGGTACCAGTATGGCAGAAAATAAGAAAAAGAGCGCAATCGTGGATAACGACGGCTGGACTCCCGTATGGGAGGGCAAGCCGAAAAAAGCAGGGGCTTACCTCGTGACGCGAATTAAACCGAGAAGAACCACGATGGCTTTCTACGAAGATGGCAAATGGTGGAGTGACGCGCTACATACCGATTTTTGGCCGACCTACATGATTGTCGCGTGGAAGCAAAAACCTGCACCTTTTGCCGGAAATCCAGTCACTTTCGTGCCTGATGTGGACCTAAAAGCAGCAGTAGAAGTATTAAAGCAGCGTGAAAGGGACATTGAGCGTTACGCATACATAATGGAACAAGTTTTGAAGGTAGATGTCTCGCAAGATGAGGACTTCCAGCGGGTGTTCAATGCTTTCTATCGTGTACGGAGAGACGATGGATGGAGAAAGACTTTCTACGAGTTATTCGAGAAAGTGAAGCAGAATCCTCAGTCTCGCTTTGACAGAACGCTTGAAAGTCTTTACGCAAGAACGGGAAACATCGAGCCGTCTTTCGTAAGCAAGATGATAGCAACAACGGCTCCGAACGAACCTATCTGGGATTCGCATGTTCTTGAAGTGTTGGGGCTGAAACCGCGAAAGAAAGGCGGAAAGTATCAGCTCGATGATGTCTTTGACTGCTATAGCAGCATCAACAACTGGTATGAAGAATTCAAAAGACTTCCATTGGCAAAGAAATGGGCGCGAGCCTTCGACAGAGCACTTCCAGAGCATCGTTATATCAGTGCTACAAAGAAGATTGATTTCATTCTTTGGGCGGCGGGTAGTAACCAGAGCAAATAGAAAGCGGAAAGGATGAGGAATCGTGAGCAAAATCAAAGCCAATGCATCTACCTCTAACAGGTGTGAAAAAAATGATGGTGTTCATTATGTCGTGGAAGGAAACCTTTGGATTGACGATGTAATCTTCAACTTTACTTTGGATGCCGAGAACTTAAGCAATATGACATTGTATTGCAAAAATGACCTTGTTGATGCAAAACTCCAGTTTGACGCGGAAGAGGAAGCGTATGGAAATTGGGTGTTTATCAAAGGAAAAGACACACCCGATGGAGAGAAGTTTCATAAGCATAGAAAAGCTGTCATGACACGCGTTAGGGAAGCGGCCAACAAGAGGACTAAAAGTGACACATGTGCAAGAGCGGACTTTTTCGATTTTGTTGCAAAGCATATAGAAAACTATGATTTTTATGTAGATTATTGCCGTGCGTATCCAGATGAAAAGTTCAAATGTTGGATTAAGATTTCTACCGGCTGTTATTTTGACGCTATTACCTTGTTATTTTACATGGGCTATTATGATGAAGACTTGCCTGATATTGCTGAAGTGGGCATGACCGTAGTAAATGATTTTTATGAGCATTGTACAGACAAGGAATTTCTCGATGATATTTATGACTGGCTGGAACAGATACTTTATACGCGTGTTGACGAATGGGATGAGTACGGACGGATACTTCCTAAGTACGATGGCTCGGTATACGAAAACGAAGAAAGGCGTGAGTTATTAAAAAGGAAATTGAGATGCAGTATCGACACCAGCGGATTTGAAAATGCGAATGAGAAACAGAGCAACTCAGATATTGCAACCAGAATTAGCAAATTTCATGGGTTTGACACCAGTGATGATTATTTCAAAGTGGATGGAACAGTTGCACTGGGAAGATTAAAATACGAATTTTCTTTCCGGATGACAAATGAAACAGAACTCCAAATTGAAGTCTTTGCTAATGGGGTTCATATTGTGCAAAAGGCTGACTTTGATGACAGAAGGCATATTGAGGTGTGCGTTATCGAAAATAAAGACAGCGATACGACAAACCGTTGGGTGAGCAGAAAAAAGTCCTGCATGGCTAGTATTTGCAATACCATAAAACAATATATCAATACCAATTTTGACGCATGGATAGAGTTCTTTAATTTTATTGTTTGGAAAACGAATATGAGCGAGGTCGAGCTCGTTTCAGTTACTGCGCATCCTGAAGAGAAATATGAGTGCTTTACTGAATTTATAAAGGATAGTTTTCTTGGGAAATGCGGTGTAAAGTATAATTTTGGCTATGCTGAAAACGAAATGCCGATTGTTTGTGCCACTGCATTTCCGAACGAGAATTTACTCAAAACAGAAGCAAATTGCGATGCACTCGAACATATTGGAATGTGGTTGCAGGACTACTTTGAGAGAAGAATCGGTGAAGGCGATGATGATGGAAATTTTAAGCCAGAATACGATGGCTCAATGGCAGAAAAACCCTTGCGCAAAGCCTTTGTCGAAGATAGTCTCCATGTGAAAATCAAGCTGGAAGGCTTCAATAACTGTATTGACTGCACAGATAAATTTAAGGAAATCGGAAAAAAGAAGAAATAAGTAGTTGTGCAGCTGCAGCATTTCTGATTTAACGGAGGTGCTCCATGAAAAGCAAAACCAACAATAATGAACCGTTCAGTGGCAAACTCATAAAGATGCAGCTTCGTTCTACCTGCATGGGGTATGGCCCTCGGCCTGAGCCGGATGAAGAGGTAGAGCAACTCCTCATAATTGACGCAAAGGGCAGGACAATTCACTTTGAGCACCTGAACTATGGTGATGGCAACTTTGTCTGCGTAAGAGAGGAAACGAACCACGGCAGCGGAAGTCAGATAAAGGATGCCTTTACTGTGCTGGAGGAGGTATTCAAAAACTACCGTGAGCAGGAGCAGTATACTGACATCACTGATTGGAAGCTGACGCTGACCAACGAAGATGGCGAGCGATATAAGTACAACTGCTCGTTCGGTTGCGATTTTCTCTACAATGGTCAGAGCGTGTCTAAAGTGCTGCGCGACATCCTGAATGAGCCGGACCTCTGGATTTTTACCACGGATGGAGTGGACACCATTGAGAGCATCTGCGTTCACTATACGCATACCATTAAGCTTGACCCGCCACCGGGTCTCGAATGTGAGCTTGAATGTGTCACATGGAAAACCAGCGAGCAATTGATAATTGACCGCGATTCCGAGACAATCACGCTGATACGACAGGTTGCAGATGGAGTAAAAATCACATCAAAGTATGAAATACAGGATGGTGTCAGTGATTTCCTTGATGGATTCGATGAGGACGAACTTTTCGCACACACCGAAGGGAATCCTCCCAATGTCATAATGGATGACCGCGACACCAGCGAGTATCAGATTACTGTAACCTATCAGAACAAAGAGCCGTTAGAGCTGCAAGGCACATTTGATAAGATGGGGTTGCCGGACGATTGGGACGAGTTCGCAGAAGACCTCTTCAACTTTCTATCCTTCTATGGCTTTGCGGATATTTTGGACAGCAAATTCTATGGCAAGCGGATGCGGTGTGAGGACGATGTGATTCACCTAAAGGTGAGGTTCGATTCCAGTGAGAGGCTGTACAGTTATCGCACAGACAACGATAGGCTTGATGTAGGCGATGATGTAATCGTGCCCGTAGGTGCGGACAATGAGCCGAAGATTGCAACGGTCGTTGAAAAGGTCTACTACAAAAAGGACGAAGAACCGACTTTTGGTGGGAAGATAAAGACTGTCATGAGCCTTTCAGTACCGGCAAAACTAGACCCTCCAACAATGTTGAACTGATAATAGAAAATCCCTCAGAGCAGCCACTCTGGGGGATTTTTCTTGGCAAAATATTGGAATGTGAATCGTATCTGATGCACGCTGCATTGTAGTGCGTGGACAAGTTGGTTCTTGTTGGCGATGGATTTCACTCCGCTGAGTATGGAATGCGGAAATAGTCCAGATAGGCTTTGAATCTGTCCTGCGCTGTCAGGCAGGTATCCATCAAGTATCCGCTTTCGTTGTTCCACTCGTGCAGTCCACGATAGTAGAACATCTTCAAGTCGTCCTCAATGATAAACGGTACGATGTCGTTTTTGAGGCATTCCTTGAAGAGAATCAATCTCCCTACGCGACCATTGCCGTCCTGAAAAGGGTGGATGCGTTCAAACTTATAATGAAAGTCAATGATTTCTTTCAGAGAGTGAGTGGCTTTTGTGTTATACGCAGAAAGCAATGCCTTAATTCTATCCTCGACTTCTTCCGGAGCGGCTGTATCCATTCCACCGACTTCGTTAGGTATTTTCTTGTAATCGCCAACTGCAAACCAGTCTTTGCGAGAATCGCTTGTCCCGTTCTTCAGAGTGAAATGCAACCGTTTAATAAAGGCTTCGGACAGAGGGTTCTTAGCTTCCTCAATAACCATATCGATGCACCGAAAATGGTTTGCTGTCTCCATGATATCGTCCACATTTATGTTACCATCTGCGATGCCAATTGTGTTCGTTTCGTAGATGTATCGGGTTTGGTCGTGCGTTAAACGACTCCCTTCGATGTGGTTAGAATTATAGGTTAGTTCGATTTGTATCTTGTGATAAATGCCACCAGTCTGTCCAGATTTCTTTTCCTGCTGCAAAATGGAAAGAAGCGTTGGTTGCTCGATTTTTCTGGCATTGATTCTTGCGGGTTTAACTGCATCGGCAGGAATCTTCCAAGTTTTACCGACAAGAACAGCGTCGGGAATTTTGCCGGTAGCGCAGTAGTTCCGAACTGACCGTTCTGATAGATTCCATCTTTTTGCCGCTTCAGCGACAGAAATGAATTTCATGCTAACACCTCATTTGCTTATTATTATAGCAAATTATCGGCAAAATGTCAAAATACAATATTTGAAATAATGAAATTTGCCGATAAACATCGCAAAAAAACGCTCACCATTGAGGCGAGCGTCGTTTTTATACGCAGAAAATTTGCCGTGCCAGCATCGAGCCACTGTTTGTCTGCATGACCTTGTTGATGAATCCTTTGATGTTTTCCTTGCTGTACTCGCTCTCGGCGGCATTCACGATGTAATCCGCCTCAATGAGGATTTGGTAATCGATACCGTCAATGTCTGTCAGAGTGTGGTGATGGCTGACCAGATACGCAACGCGGTCAACCTGTGCAGGGGTAAGACCAGTATCGTGCAGAAATTCCCGAACCAGAGGCCCGCCTTCGAGTTCCTGATGCTTGCCGTCAGCATTGCCGTATTTCTTCCGGCAGAGAGGGCAGGCAATATCATGCGTGATGGCGGCGACTTCCAGTATGTACTGTGTCTCAGCATCGATATGTTCGAGTTCGCCGATGGTCTTGGCGAATGTCCAGACACGAATCAGGTGGTCGATGTCGTGGATACTGCCGTTCGAGAAGCAAATCATCTTCTCTAAAATTTCTGCGATGGTCATGCCTCATACCCTCCAATACTCTCAAAATTGCTGTCTGTTTTAGTCCGGAAAAACCTCGCCGAGTGCAAGCACCGCATTGCGTACACACTCAGGACAGGGGCAGAGCGGTTTGCCAGTTTCGATACCCTTCAGGTCCTTACAGATAGTAGCACCGCATTTGGCCTCAAACTTCTGCAGGAGTTCCTTAGAAATCCGAGGTGTGGCTTTGCCATCAGTCAATATGCCTGCTACCATCACAGCGCCGATAAGAGCGCCGCAGGTGCTCTCCATGCACCCCATACCGGCAGCATACCCCGCCGTTAGCTTCATAAGGGTATCCTCACCGACCGGCAGTTTATCCTGAAACACTTTTACAACCGACTGCGAGCAGTTGCATTTGCCGGTGGCTTTCAGTTCATACGCAGCTGCTGCGCGTTCTTCAATACTTTGCATGTTATCACATCCTGTTTTCTTTCCATTATAGCACGAAGAGGCGTTTTTGAGAACGCCTCTTTTCTTTTTGAGGGAAAATCACCAGTTGTAGGGGCGTAAACCGGACTACAACCGGAGAATTTTTAAAATCATATTGAAACCAAAGGTTGTATTTGCTATACTATATACAACAAAAACAACCAAATGGACTTGACAACAACCGATGGATGGAAATGACATGGAGGATAGAAGGACGATGGAAAAAGAGCGGACGATACTCCATTGCGATATGAACTGCTTTTATGCCTCCTGTGAGATGGCCTACCATCCGGAATTGCAAGGCAAGCCGATTGCTGTATGCGGAGACCCCAAAAGACGCAGCGGCATCATTCTGACGGCCTCTTATCCGGCCAAACGGATGGGCGTGAAAACGGGTATGCCGTTATGGGAGGCACAGCAGCATTGTCGGGATATTATCTTTGTACCGGCACACTATGACCTGTATACAAGGTTCAGCGGGTATACCAGAGAGATATTCCTGCGTTTCACGGACCAAGTAGAGCCGTTCGGTCTGGATGAAGCATGGCTTGATTGCACCGGCAGTCGGATGATGTACGGCGATGGTCTGACGATAGCCAAGAAGATTTCCGACACGATAAAGGATGAGCTCGGCATTACCTGTTCAATAGGGGTTTCTTGGAACAAAATCCTCGCCAAGCTGGGGTCCGACTACAAGAAGCCTGACGCTATCACCATCATCAACAAGGATAACTTCAAGAAAATTGTCTTTCCACTTCCTGCCTCGGACCTGCTTTATGTTGGCCGTAAGACCGCTGCTAAGCTGGACAACTACGCTATCCACACAATAGGGGACCTCGCCCAGACCAATCCGAAGTTCTTGCAAGAGAAGCTCGGCAAAATCGGGCTCATGCTATGGCGGTTCGCCAATGGTATGGACATCTCGCCAGTAGCTAAATATGAAGCAAAAGATGTTGTTGCGCCTATCAAGAGTATCGGAAATAGCTGGACTACGCCGAGAGACCTGCTCACGGATGAGGATGTTTGGATAGTGCTATATCTACTTTCCGAGAGCGTTGCGGCAAGGCTCCGGGAAAGCCACTTCCGGTGCAGGGGAGTGGAGGTCAGTCTTCGCGATTCAAGCCTCTTCTCTTTCGAGCGACAGTGCAAGCTCAGCCTGCCGACAATGCAGGAAAAGGATATAGCGGAGGCTGCATTCCAATTGTACAAAAAGAATTACAGGTGGAGCGAACATCTTCGCTCGGTGGGCGTTCGTGCTATCGACCTACGACCTGACACTGAGCCGTCTCAAATATCATTCGATTTCAGTGCAGAAAAGCAGGAGGAAATGGAGAGACTCGAATCGGCCATTGATGGTGTTCGCAACCGATTCGGGTATTATTCTGTACAGCGCGGCGTGATGTATTGTGACCGCGCTTTATCTCACTGTGATGCCAAGGGAGACCATACAATACACCCACATGGGTTCTTGCAAGGGAGCATTTGATAAATGGAACAGCGATGTAAGAAGTATGTCGAAGTAGTGGCCGACTTTAGCCCGGATGGGGAACTCATGCCATTGCGGGTTATCTGGGACGATGGGGAGGAGTTCGAAATCACAAATGTCACTGACATCGCACCTCGCAAGTACAGCAAATGCGGGGGTGTCGGGGTTCGGTACACCTGTCAGATAGGCAGAAAAAATACCTACCTCTATTATGAGGTAGGTAAGTGGTTTGTGGAAGCCAAAAGAAATGTGCCGACGCAGCAAACATGATTATTTCACGCTTTCTGCATTTTTCATGAGGGCTTTCAGCGCTCGCTTGAATTCGGTGAGCTCTTTCTCGGACATGGAATCGTGAACCATCTTTGCATAAAACTCCGGACGAGTAATGGTAGACGAGAATGTGCGGGCGTAAGTCTTCCCGGCGCGAACCATACCAACTTCCTCAATCAGTTTCTTCCCAATGAGGCTGTTCAGTAAGCAGAAGACAGAGCGAGCTTTCCAACACAGAATTCCCTTTGACTCAGCAGTATCAACAATCTGTTGCTGAGTCAAAGGCTCTTTGCTCTCCCAAAGAATCTGCATGATGGTTTCCTCAGAGGGAGTGAGGTGATAGGGACGAACAGTCTTGGCCATTTTTGTACACCACCTTTCTATTTGTAAAATGCGTGATTACTTCTATTATAGCAAATTGCGTAGGGCCGTCAATAATGTCATGTTCGAATTGAGCAGTATACAAATTCACCAAAAAAGAGAACAATATTTTGGCACGATAACTTCGTTATAGCTATTGTATAATATAAGGTATAAAAACCATAGAGGAGGGCTGACTGATGGGAAAATACGCGGAGCAAACCTGTTGCTTCACAGGGCATAGAGATATTCCGGCGGGCGAAGAAATTAAAATTAAAACCAGAGTCTACCATCGTATTCAGCCCCTTATCCAGCAAGGCGTTATCTACTACGGAGTGGGCGGTGCTTTGGGCTTTGACCGTATGATGTCTGAATATCTGCTCCAGCTCCGTAAGGACAACAAGCGTATGAAAATCATAGAGGTGCTTCCGTTTGAGGGCTACCGCGCCAAGTGGCCGCAGGAAGAACAGGCCAAGGCTGCACTCCTTGACGAGCAGATGGATAAGATTGTCTATGTATCAAAAGAGCCAAGCAAGGGCGCATATCTTGCGCGTGGCCGGCATTTGGTGGACGGTTCGCGATATTGCATCTGTTACTGCAATAAGCTCACAGGTGGAACTGCCTATACCGTCAAGTATGCTTTGGAAAAGGGATTGACCGTCTATAATGCATCGAGCTACGATGTAAGTGAACTGCTGCGAGAAAAATCTGTGTGGAAGTAATAATCAAAGAGATACAGAAGAAGACACTGCCAAAAAATCTGAGGTGAAAAACAAGATGACGGCAAACGAGATGAAAAAGGTATATTGGAAAGCGCCAGTGTGTTTATTATCCACCAAAGATTTTGCAGTGTACATGAGTGCTATCAGTGCAGGAAACTATGAAAAGGCGTGTCATGGATTCAAAGCAAAAGCCGAGGAAAGATTTATTAAGGGTGTATATCTCAAAGAGCAGGATTTGTTTTTGATTGATATTGCTAACTTTTTGCCAGTGGTAGATATACCATTTGAGCAGAGCTTCATCGTGTTCAGCGGGAAATTAAAAATAACGGCTAAAGAGGGGCGCAAAAAGCTGCATATAGAAAAAGCAAAAGGCGAAGATGATTTTTTGATTCCAATACAAAAAGAAAGAGCAAGACGAGCTGAACTTCGCAAATCGCAAGTGCAGCGAATAAGGACCTATCCAAGAATTATTATAGTTGAGCACTATGATATCCTAAAAGTGGAATGGTTCTATATTTATGAAAACAAGAACGAAGATTTACTAAAAGGTGTGCGCTATAAGCTGAGCACAAAGGATGGCAAGCTTATTGATGTAGAGAGTTACTACCTTGTCTCGAAGTCGGCATTTATTTTGGATGTGGAGGCATTTCGAGAACAGAGACTTGTAATTTACCAAGATAACCTAAGTGTTGCATTTGCAGATGTGAAACTTACAACAACCTCAGCAGGAAATACCATATCGCTAAAACATGTCAATAAATTGAAGACTATCTATGCAAAGAGCAAGACTTCAAAAGTGAGTCAAAACAGTGAAGGCAAGGAGAACGATAATAGTTCAGATACTCAAAAAAATGAAGCTGAAAGAAAATCAGTTAGGCAAAAAGAAAATGTCTGCCTTCTTACATCTGATAAGATGGAGCGAGTAGTAGATAGCATTGTAAGAAGTCCAAACAGCGAGAAAAAGGATAGACAGATTTGCTTAAAGGACACAAAAGGCAACGATGTTATCGTATACGGATTTGCTGTGAAAAGGCATCATGTGGTAATGATTGATGTTGCCGATTTTGTAAAGAAGGATATTAGTATAGACAAAAGTGCGGTTACATTCTATACGGGTACATTTACAAACAGCAGCAGAACAGATAATTTGATGGAATACTTTGTTTTGCAGGGTGACCCGAATCGCGTTTTGAAAATCATAGAAGCTGAAAGGGAGCGAGTAAGACTAAAGAACCAGCCAAGTATGGATAAAGTAGATGAAAAGTCTGACACGAAAGAAGAACCCATTAGCAATCGAATTTGCATTGTTTCCAGAGCAGATTATATCAGTGTACAACAGTACTCTATTGGAAACGGAAGAGATACGACACATAAAGAAACCTATGTTCTGGCAAATATGCGCGGCGAGATTGTAGAGGTGTCCGGAATCTACTATAGCAAGGCAAGGTGTGGGTACATAAATGCTGCGGATGTACTAAGCAAGGATATAAACTGGCATAATAAGGAATATGAATTTTGCTCTGGGTCGATAGGCAGCTTCGGAGTACGAAATCCGCTGGCAAAAATTGAGTATTACAAAAATGGACAAAAGACGAAGGAGCTTTTACAGCGCGAGCAAACAAAAATAAGTCTGTATGAGAGACGCTATGGCACGGAAAATAAAAAAGGCGTTTGGCATAGTAAAGTGAATTTGTCTTATATCCCGGCTGGAAATGTAATCCAACTTTATAGCTTACGATGCCATTGTAGCAAGTGCTTTAATCGCTTTGACCAAGATACAATTATAGATTGTACGGCCCATGTAAACACAAAAAGCGGTAGAGAAGTTCCGGTTACGGTGCAATATTGTAGTGGCTGCGGCTCCTTTTTTATGAACTACGATGTGTTTGTAGGCTATCAAGCTAAATATGGTGCTCTTCGATTTGAGTGTAAGCTCGAACAGAGTGAATTTAAAGATTATGATGATTTTGGTTTTGCGGACACTTCTTTTCTTAGCCGAGCTGGATATTCTGTTAGAGCGTCTGTGAGTCAGCGGAGGCGGCAAATAATTTTAAAAGAGCTTTTGGACAGCGGTAAATATACTAAATGGGAAATTACGGAGAAAATATCGGAATTTATTAAACTTCGTAAAAACAATCCGGATATGAGAGATGCCATCAAGCGCTGGGAAGAAGACATCGCATTTGTTGCTGACTACGATACAGACAACCAGACCAAGGTGGGACGAGCAACCTTCAAGCAGGGCGGAAAAATAACTCGTAGATAAAAATATTTTCTGAATTCTCTTGGAAGTCCAGACAATGACACTCCTAATATGGTATAATGAATTCAATGAAAGCCGATGGCAAATTACACCAAATATAGGAGGACTTGGAATGGATATCCGAGAATACGAAGACCGCCTGAACGGAGCACTCATCACGGCAAAGGAACTGCTAAGTCAGTCCGGCTACAGTGATAACCGGACGCTGGAGTACATCGACTACGATGAAGATGACCCGAATGAAACGCAGCGCTGGGATGAGCTCATGAAAGCATCTGAGGCACTTCTTCGGCTGACTCAGAACTTGGACTATATCCGCCGCCCGGTTGCCGGAACAAGTGAACTGCACATTAACAGCAGCGACAGATACGAGGATGACTTCTATGAGTACACATGTGGTTCCGGCATCGAGTTCTTACTGGTGAAGAATTGCTTCACTCCCCGCTGGGTACATTCCTATGTTGAGGGCGATGACGATGGCAAGTATTATATCGTAGGATATAAGTGGCTCGACATGGAAGGCTTGAGGACCAGAGTTAGGCAAAAAGCATAACTACTATTACAGGACAAATAAAAAGACCTCTGCCAAAAATGGCAGGGGTCTTTCGTTTGTTTCACTTGCTAATTAAGGCACACTATTCACCGAGCCATCACGAATATCTTTTTCAATGAGAGAAATCTGAGTCTCGGCAAACGCACGGCAAACACGAAGCTGATTATCGAGCTGAATCTTCGTACAGTTCTTCGAAAGAACCATTTGCTGATAATCATAGGCAGGGGAGAGGTCCGGCTGAAACAGAATGCAGTTGAGAAGTGTTTGGCAGGATGCAAACAGGGTGTTGACCTCTGCACATCTTGATTTATGTTCAGCTTTCAGACGAGTACTCCAGTGAGCTTTTCGGATGAGTTCCTTACATTGCGCTATTGCGGACAAACTATATGATGCTTTATCCATATTAGCCCTCGCTCATATAGATGTCGCTACCGTCCAGATAGGCATAAGGCTTTTCCTGCTCCACGAACCCGTTGATGGCGATGAAACCGAGCTGATTCACCGTCAGTTCTTTGATGTCCTTTACCTGCTGAGCCTCCCGGTGAATTTCATCGAGCGTCATGGGCTGAGCATAATACTTTACCTCAAAAATAACATAGCCATCTGCCCGCTCCAGAGCAACATCAAACTCGCCGTTCTTGCGGTGGACGGGGTCATCATAGTAGTAGCTGCCAATGTTGCGGACACCTTTCAGCTTTCCAGAACGAACCTGCAAGCTGAAATAGTCACGGCAGATACCTTCAAACCGGCGAGAGATAAAGTCAGTCAGAGCAGGAGCCACATACTCATCGTAGAATGCCTCCGCGCCGAGCACCTGCAATGCGCTGGCATTCTTGTAAACAAAGGTGAAATAGAACCGCAGCAGGTTGTCATTGATTTCTATGGTAGACTTTTTGTTGTCGCCGATTTTGTTGATAGGAGTATTGCGCGAGACGATTTCGAGGTCAGTCAGTGATTTAATCTGCTTGGAGAGGTTTCCGGTCTTCTTTACATCCAGTTTATCCTCAATCTCCGTGTAGCGTTTCTTGCCGTTTCCGATGACCGCAAAGATGCGTTCCGCGTTGATTTTGACGGAGTAGTCCGACAGCAGCAACTGGCTGGCATACAGGTACACCGCGCTCACGGGATTGAGAATTGTGCTGATGATGTTCTCTCGCAGGGACGCAGCAGGATTCAGCGCCTGATTTACGAAAGGAGAGCCGCCGAACACAGCATAGTGTGCTACCTTATCATAAGGAGTCTTGTCAGGGTAGAACTTCGCGGTGTCCAGATAGTTCAGCTCGTTGAGCTTGATAGTAACGGCAAAACGACCATACAAAGCGTTCTTCTCTTGCAAGAGGTCTTTCATCATTCCGATGTGAGAGCCGGAGAGAATGAGCTCCATGTTACTAAGGTGGTTGTCGATAATGTTCTGGAAGATGGAGTCAACAGTTGCGGAGTCGGTCATCGTTTTGAGATAAGGGTACTCGTCAATGACAATGACCATTTTCTGGGGCAGAGCATTGAGGTAGGTGAATACATCTTGCAGCGTATTGAAGCTCAGAGGCACAGGCAGAACTTTAGCTCGGACCAGTTCCTGCACAAGGCCATTGATGTTGTCCTGCATCGTACCTTTCGAGCACTCATAGTACACTTTTTGATGCTGGCAGTTCTCAAATGCTTTTTGGATGAGCGTTGTCTTTCCAACACGGCGCTTACCGTAGACCATCACCGCTTTACCGATATAATCCTGCTGCAAGAGAGCCAGTTCTTTCTCACGACCAATAAACATTGTTGCACCTCCAATATCGTTGAATTGAAATTCATTGAATTTACTTTCAACATTATTTTACCACGAGACCGAACGAAAAGCAAGCACAAATACGAGAAGAGGACCACCGCGCCGCAAGCAGCGGTCCTCTTGCTTATTATGTATCAGTGGTCAGAGACCGGCAGCTTGTACTCATCGCCATCGATGTATTCTGGGAGCGCTTTATTCGCTTTTTCAATTTCTTCGGCGACATTTTTAGATGGAGCTTCTCTGATAACGAGATTTTCTGTGATGATGTACATCCTTCACCTCCTCCTGCTTACATAGACAGCAGCACAAGTGCAGCGACTACGGCCACCGTGATGATAAACAGCAGCGTTCCACAGCCGGAGCCGCTTCCACCACCATTATGATGCCCGCCGCCACCACCTGAACCGCCAAAATTGCGGTCAAAAGCCTGTTTGTAGTGAGCATAACCGGTGCTGCCGCTGCCAAAGTAACCGTAATCGTTTGCCATAATACTCTCCTCACTCGATATAAGCGTCTCTATTGCCAGAGAGAATATCATCACAAATATGCGCGTACTCTGGCAGCATTTCCAAGAACGGGGTCCAGCGTTGCCGAACTTCTTCAACCTCTTCTTCTGACATTTCATCGTAGCGATGCCCGCTTTCGGTCTCAAAGGTGACATCCATTGCGACCTCACAAAAAAGGCGATAGGCGAGCGCGGGAGCGCCAAGGAAGTTCTCCTCTTCCTCGACATGCTGTGTTTTGGGGTTTATGGTCAGAATTAGGTATCCTGCCTTTTCAGACCAGAGCAAATCCAAGCAGGGATGACGATGAATGTAGCCACTGAATGCCTCGGCTATACGGTCCATCTCGACATTGTGCCGTACATAATTAACATTCATGGTGCTTGTCCTCCAAAATCTTGATGCTCTGAATCTCGCTTGCGCCCAGAACGGGAATAAAGTGGTGTGGTTCGATAACCGATAAATATGCGTCCTCCGCGCCATTCGCTGGATAAAACTCGTCCACTACGCCGCGATGCTCTACTGTATCATTGCTGCGCGTCCATGCGATTCGAGTGCCGCAGGAGCACTTTGCCATTACATTGATTATTTCATTCTGTGTCATTAGAGTTGCCTCACATTATTCGTAAAAGGGAAGTTTCTTACTAAATTTTGCAGCCAAGTCACGCGCCGCCAAGCGTTCGGTTGCAAGCCGAAAACGCTCATCGCTGTCTGGCTGTGCTGCCTTGACCCGTGCTGCCATCGTGCCTTCGTACTGGAGCAGCGCTCTGCGGATGACATCCACATCGTACTGCCGGGTCGGGCCGAGGTCGTAATATTTGTTTCGTCCTGCGGGAAGTGTTGGGATGTTCATACCTGTGCTCCTTTCTCAGTCTCCTTCTTTGGACTCTTCGGCTTCATACGGTGCAGTGTATTTGCACTCAGGGAAGTTCTTGCAGCCATAGAATTGACTGCCCGGCTTCGGACCAAACTTTGCAACGCGGAACACCAGAGCGCCGCCGCACAAGGGGCAAACTTTCTCGGATTCTTTCTTTTTCTTCTCTAAAATGCTCTTCGGGATAGAGCCCATCTCAATCCACTGACGGAATTGTGCAACAGACATACTGTACCCAGTGCCGTCCTTATCTTTCAGGTCAATTCGTTGCGCACCATCAATATAATTCGTTAGGAGATACTTCTTCGTGCTGCCAGTGAGCGAACACCAAGAATAAGCATTCGGCGAAAAGCAGATGATGCAGCTATTGGGGACAAGTCTGTGACGCGGATAGTTAGAATAGTTCGTCATATCTGATACCTCGAACACAGCGAGCTATGCTGCCATAGATAGTGTTTTAGGCTCCGGCATTAGTGTCGGAGCTATTTTTCGTTCAACACCTAAATTATATCAGATAGCTTGTCCCATAATCTGGACTTCCAGAGCAGAAGCAGCATCTTCGTGAAAATGTACAAAAATTCAAAGAACTTTTCTACAGCTTGCTTCTCGAACTTTTGGTTGCTTCCAGCGATGTTCATATATAGAGAGACTTTTTTGAGTTTACAATTCAGACCTGATAATTCTCTTTATAAAGTAATGAAAAAAACTCAAAAAGTGAATCAATTGGAGGATTTTCGCTCTGTTTTATTTATAGAGAGAAAAAATTTGAAATTTTGTTGGAAAATTTCTGATTTCTTGTTCTCTTATACAATAGAGGGCTAAATTTTAGACCTACTAAATAAAAAGGAGATTTTCAAAATGAAGATGGACAAGCAGATGCGTAGGATTTTCAAAGGTGAACTGGGGCAGGGGGCACTCAAAGGGCTGGAACGGTACGGGGTGGAGGACCTGAGTAAGTATACGCCGTGGCAGTTGAATTTCTATGTGAAGAGTCCGCTGCCGTGGCCGCAGTGCGAGGAGTTGTTTAAGCAGTATAAGGAATACTGCTCTGAGCATCGGTTTATGAGGTTCGATACTTGGTATGCTGCTGTGGATGGTAATCCTGTTCGTGATGGCGGTGATGATTTTGATTACTCGGCATACGATGACCCTTCAGAACAGTACATAAATTATTCGTGGGGCGAACCTCTGGATAAAGTCAATTGTGAAGATGAGACGGTGGAGATTGACTGCTGATATTGTCAATGGATGAAGTGAACAAAGATACTGTGCAAGCATTGTGCAATAGGCAAAAACGAAAGGATAGAGCAGACTTTATTTGCAATTTTGCGACAGAAATTATACAATTAAATTATGTATAGTTCAGTGCAGCAGAAGCCATCAAAAAGCAGGTGTGTATCATGATTGACAGAAAGAAATTTGATAAGTTGGTCAAGGAATACCAAAATTACTTCACCAACCACAAAGGGGAAAATGGTGAAAGCTACTGGGAAGAAGAGGAATTCAAGTGGCGCGGCATAAAAACATTTCAAGACAACTGGGACCTTGATACGCAAAACCTCTCGGACATGATAAAGCGCTCTTTGTACGGTGTAAGCCACATGATGGTTTCGCAAGCGCGTTTCCCGGAAGGAATGATTGAGGACTTTGCAGAGCGAGAGCCCGACACAGTTCGAGCCATGTTCAAAGACCTCTTTGATGAGAGCAAAGATATTGTCGAGCGCTTCCATTCCTTTAAGCAAAAGTCGGCTGACCTGCTGGAGCGTGTTGGCAACGGGGCGAAGAACCATTTTCAAGACGAAAGAACCATTGCCTTATATCTTTGGCTGCGGTATCCGGACAAATACTATGTATATCAGTATACGCAAGCTCGGAATCTCTCGATTGCCCTTGGCAGCGACCATCGCATCATAAAAGGTCGTCTGGATAGTAACATTCGTGAATGGCTAGCGTTATATAACGAAGTAACCGAGTTGATGAAGCAAAAACCTGTGGTTCGTAACTGGGAAACGCAAGGCATGACAGCAGTGCATTATCCCGACCCGGAGTATCGGATGCTCGCCACGGACTTGGCCTACTGCTATACCGAGCGAATTCTAAAAGAGCAAAAGGCAGAGCAGGAGTGGGAGCCGAAAGACTATAACCCCGGCATCACGGTGGCAAACTGGGTATCGCTACTTGCAGATAAAGAGGTATACCACGAAAGTGCCAAGACCGTTATTGAGCGTCTGGTGGATTACGGTGGGCAAGCAACCTGCACACAGTTGGCACAGAAGTATGGCGATAATGCCAATACCTACAATGTGAACTCTATCGCATTTGCAAAGAAGGTCTATGAAAAGACTCATTGCAAGTTGGCCGAGAGGGAAGACGAGAGTATTCGTTGGTGGTCTATTCTGTATATGGGCAAGAAAGCCGATAAAGAAGATGACGGCGTATACATTTGGAAGCTGCGTCCTGAACTGGCCGAGGCGCTAAAAATTGTGAATGGCGAGGAAGTGCCTGACGAAGACACAGATACAACGGAGTATACCAAGAAGGATTTCTTGGAAGAGGTATTTATCTCCGAGGCCAAATATGATGAGCTGTATGCTGTGCTGATGCGTAAGCAAAACATCATTCTGCAGGGCGCACCGGGCGTTGGTAAAACTTTTGCGGCAAAGCGGCTTGCGTACTCCATCATGGGTGCAAAGAACGATGACCATATCCAGTTCGTGCAGTTCCATCAGAATTATAGCTATGAGGATTTTGTAGAGGGTTACAGACCCGCCGCCAGTGGTTTCGTTCGGACTGATGGCATTTTCAAACGCTTTTGCATAGACGCGGCAGATGCTCCTGACGAAAAGTTCTTCTTTATCATCGATGAAATCAATCGCGGCAACCTCTCCAAAATTTTTGGTGAGCTCCTGATGCTGATTGAGAAAGACTATCGCGGTCAGGCCGCGACGCTCCCCTACAGTGGCCGCTCCTTTACTGTACCGAAGAACCTCTATATCATTGGCATGATGAATACTGCGGACCGCAGCTTAGCTATGATTGACTATGCCTTGCGCCGCCGATTCAGCTTCGTTGATATGGAACCGGGATTCGACACGGACGGCTTTAAAGAGTACATGAACAGCAAGGGTAGCAGCACGATGAAAGCACTTGTTGAGGAAGTAAAGCAGCTTAATGTCGATATCAAAGAAAAGCTCGGCAAGGGTTTTTGCATAGGACATAGCTATTTTGTCTTCGATGAACCGTGCTCGGACGCACTCCTCAAAAACATTGTGAACTACGATATCCTCCCGATGCTGGCAGAGTATTGGTTTGATGATGAAGAACAGTATGAGATGTGGGCATCCCGCCTGAACGGGGTCTTTGAGAATGGCAGCAAGTGATAGAGAACAAATCCTTATAAAAAATATCTACTACATGCTGGCCTATGCTTTTAAGGCGTTGCAACAGAAGAACTACAAGGATATGGAGACCGTCCAGTTCGACAACGCTCAAAACCTTTTTGCGGCAATTCTTGCGCAGGGTATCAGTCAGCAGCTAAAGCATGGACTCTATAAGGAGTATATCGACCAAGAAGGGGACCTCTCTGTACTGCACGGTAAAATTTCCTTTCCGGGCACGATTCGAAACCAGATAGCCCATCGTCAGCAGTTACATTGCGAGTACGATGAACTCTCCGAGAACAACCTTTTGAATCAGATAATCAAGACCACTGCGCTGATTCTGGTAGGAAGTAGCGAAGTAAAGAAAGAGTATCGACAGCGCCTCCGCAGTGAGATGCTCTTCTTCTCGTCTGTCGATGATGTCGAGCCAAGTTCTATACGATGGTCTGACCTACGCTTTCACCGCAACAACGAGACTTATCTGATGCTCATAGGCATCTGCCAGCTCGTTCTGAATGGTATACTTCAGACCGAAGATGATGGCAGCTATAAACTCGCTGCATTTGAGGACAGTCAGGAGATGAGCCACCTATATGAGAAATTCCTGCTGGAATACTACCGGCGAGAACATCCGGAACTGAAACCATCGGCATCGCAGATACGATGGGCGCTTGATGACGGTGTGCAGACGGCTCTGCCAATCATGCAGAGCGATATCATGCTCCAGAGGGAAAGGGGAAATTCCGTTCTGATAATCGATGCCAAGTACTATGCTCACAATATGCAGGTGCAGTACAATAAACGCACCATTCATTCCGGGAATATGTACCAAATTTACACCTATGTAAAGAATAAAGAATTTGAGCTGGAGAAGAGTGGCGAGCCTCACAAGGTATCTGGTATGCTTTTGTACGCAAAGACGGTAGATGTCATCCAACCGGACAGTGTGTTCCAAATGCACGGCAACCAAATCACAGTCCGAACGCTGGACCTATACCAGCCATTTGAAAAAATCAAGCAATCCTTGGATGGCATTGCCGCCGACCACTTCGAGAAATGAGGAGAACGAATGAAAAGAATCACTTCCATTATTATAGCAGTAAGTCTATCCCTTTCGCTGGCTGCTTGTGCATCCAGTACGGAATCCTCTTCAGTCACATCATCTATCACGGATAAGCCTGTGGCCTCCGTCGAAAAAAGTGGCGAGTCCGTCACTATCACATATCCAAGCTATATGATACCGGGTGCAAACAGTGATAGTACAGACACGGAAAAGGTCACTGCCGCCGAAAACTTCTGCAAGAATATCCTTGATAGCGAGGGTACGCTGGAAGCAAAAGCCAACGATGATGGCTCAGCCACAGTCACGATGACCAGCGAAGCACATGAGAAACTGCTCTTAAATTTCAAGGCAAGCATCGATTCCCAGATGGAGGATTTCTTCTCTGATGGTCAATCTTCTGAATATAGCGACTACTCCTATAATGATGACCTGACTGTATTCACCGTCAACATGGATTCTAACGATTATGAGAGTCCGTTCACAACTGCGGGTATGTTGTTCGGCATCAGCGCAGAAGGCTATCAAGTCTTAAATGGTGTAGAAGAACCGCATGTCGTCATCAACTATGTGGATAGCAAAACAGGGGATACGCTCGGAACATTAACTTATCCTGATGACTACGACCAAATTTTCAGTGATGCAGAAAACACTCTTAGAGAAGCAGGAGAATTGGACTGACAATGACCTTCTACATAGAACCAGTGAATCTCCGGCAATGGAATCTTTTTGACAATGTGAAAGGCTCCGGCCATGTAGAGTGTTTTCTTGCCACCCGTGATATGCAGCTTGGGGACATTGTAATTCTGCATGTCGGCAAACAGGACCCCGCGCATGAGAGTGGTGTGTATGCCTACGGCACGGTCATTTATGGTCCGTATATTCTCGAAAATCGTCCCGCTGAATACTGCAACAACAAATTGACCGTGGATGTTCGTATAGACCATATCGTATATGACACACCCATCATCACCCACGAGCAATGTAAGAGATACACCGGCCAGTATAGAAGTGTTCACGCCATCGCAGATTCTTTCAATGACAATTTGAAAGCCGCTCTGGGTATCCAGTAATACTCCACAAAATGAAGAAGCGCACACCGTGAAAGGTGGGCGCTTTTCTCTTTCATAATCTGTACTTATAAAAGGTATATCACACCAGCAAATCGAACAGTCCAATCACCAAAGGCATCGTAATGATGGAAAGCAGCGTACTCAGAACATACAATGCACTTGAGTGCGCCGCATCACGATTGTAGAGTTGCGCCATTGAGGTGACTGTCGCACAAGACGGCGTAATAGCCGATAGGTAGACTGTCATTAAAATTGCTTTACCATCTGCAATCCAGTTAGATGCGTGGAACACGCAAAGTAGCAGCAGAACAATGATAGGAACTACAATCAGACGAAGTGCAACGGGCAAATAATTTCGTACTGTGCAAAAGACTTTTTTGAGAGGGACTTCTGCAATAGCCATGCCAGCCAGCAACATTCCCATAGGTCCAATCATGTTTCCCACGCTGCTGAGCGTACTCACAATGGGCGTAGGCAGGGCAATATGTAGCAAGTAAAGAAGCGCACCAACAACAATCGCAATCAGATTGATGTTAGTGAGAATTTTCTTCCATTCCAGCTTTGCATTCCCCTGTAGACAAGCGCTTGCATGAGTCCAAAGCAGTATCAACTGAACGATGACAAAAGCACAGGAATACACGACATATTCCTCGCCGAGCAAAGCCTGAACCAGAGGGATGACGAGCGCAGCCGCATTGCTGTAGATGATGTTGACCTGCTCCACGACATCCAGTTTAAGCGGCTTTTTAAAGATGGCATTGAGAACCAGAAACACGACATGCATCCCGACTGCTATACCCATCGAGTACAAGAGTCCTGTGCGAATCTGCGGCGTATCATCGATTTGAAATGCGTTGAGAACGACGCACGGCATGACCAGATATACGAAAACTACGGACAAAACCTTGCTGTCTGAGGCTTTCAGAAGCCCTGCCTTGACGACTGCATAGCCCATTATGAGAACGATGAACAGCTGAGCTATCTGCTGCATGAGCAACAAACTGACTTCCATGACAATCCCTTCCTTCGATTCAAAATAGCGTACTCTTTTCTCGGAAAATAGTCAATATGCAACATGACGGAAGTTTTTAGAAAAATACGGAAATCAATGGCTAGTGGCGGAGGTTGAGAGGTAGCCATATGTACTGGGTACTATGCACAGTTTCGTAATGTGCTAATTATGCAAACAGTAAAACTTGATAGAGAAGTTGTAAAATCTATAAAAATCAATGTAAACGCGATATTTTCTTTGGTATAATATAGTTAAGAAACTATCCCCAAAATGGAAGGAGGTTTATCATGAAAAGGAGAGTAAGTACAGCGAAAAGAATCGTTGCTGTAACCTTGGCTGCTACGGTTGCGGTTTCTTTGACCGGCTGCAAGAAAAGAAAAAACACCAACGATACGACGAGTTCGGATGTGACCACGAGCCAAAGTCAGGCTGCGGTTCCGGAAACACCGGAAGTAACTGCCACGCCTGCACCGACCGCTACACCTGCACCGACCGCCGCGCCCGCTGAGAACACCGATAAGAAAGACAACACCACCAGCGAGCCGACTAAAACAGAGAAGCCGAGCACCGGCACTTCGACTTCCGGCGGGACGACAAAACCGGCAGCGACAAAAACACCGGCACCTGCTCCGGCAGCTACTCCGGCTCCTACCGCAAAGCCTCAGGTAAAATACACCTTCACGGTTCGCCGTCATGAGGCGACCTGCACCACGCAGGGCTACGATGAGCATATCTGCCATGAGTGGGGCGGCATGAACTACAATGACCGCTTTGTTCCGGCAAAGGGACACAACTGGGATGGCGGTACAGTCACGAAGGCTGCTACTTATACCGAGACCGGTATCAAGACCTTCAAGTGCAAGGAATGCGATGAGACGCGCACAGAGGAAATCCCGTCTCTCAACAAGACCTATCATATCAAGAGCGTTGTTGCTCCGACCTGCACCGCTGAGGGTTATACCATCTATGAGTGCAACGAAGTCCCCGGTCTGACCTATAAGGGCGATTACAAGGCAAAGTTGCCGCACGCCTACGATGCCGGTAAGGTCACAAAGCCCGCTACCATCTATGAGAAGGGTGTTAAGACCTTTACCTGCACTTCCTGCGGTGCTACATACACGGAGGATATCCCGGTAGTCGAGAAGACATGGCATAAGGGTAATACGGTAGCGCCTACCTGCACAGAGAAGGGCTATACCATCTACATCTGCAACCAAGATTCCGCTCTGACCGAAAAACGCGATTATACGAATGCACTGGGGCATGCCTGGGATACCGGTACAGTCACAACGGCAGCAACCTGTACGACAGCTGGCGTTAAGACCTACAAGTGCCAGAATACAGGCTGCGCAGAGACTAAGACCGAGGAAATCCCGGCTGTGGGTCACAAATGGGATGATGGCACTGTAACAACGCCTGCTACCTGCGAAGCTGTCGGTGTAAAGACCTATAAGTGCCAGAATACCGGCTGCGCAGAGACTAAGACTGAGGAAATCCCAGCACTGGGCCACAAGTGGGATGATGGTACTGTCACCAAGGCTCCTACCTGTACCGAGGATGGTGTTAAGACCTTCACTTGCCTGAATGATAAGAACCACACCTACACGGAACCTGTTCCGGCGACGGGACACGCTTGGGGCGAAGGCGTTGTAACGAAGAAACCGACCTACGAAGAAGATGGCGAGCGCACCTATACCTGCCAAAATGACGGGACCCATGTGTATACAGAAGTGATTCCTGCACTGGGCTATACCTTCACGGAAACTGTCGTTCCTCCTACTTGCACCGAGGACGGTTACACGCTGCATACCTGCAATGAGAATCCCGCAAAGACCTATCAGGATACGCCTGTTGCTGCGTTGGGCCATCAGTATAAGGAAGTCACTACTCCCGCTACCTGTGGCGCTCCTGGCAGCGTAGACAATGTCTGTGAGCGCTGCAACGATAAGCAGCATGTGAAAGACCTTCATGCAACTGGTGAGCATCAGTGGGATGAAGGCGTTGTAACGAAGGAGCCGACCGCTACCGAGACCGGCATCAAGACCTTCACCTGCAAGGTATGCCAAGAAACAAAGACCGAAGACATCCCCAAGGTGCATGAGCACGATTACACGCGCCTTGGCGAAATTGTCAAAGAGCCTTCTTGTGAGACCGAGGGCGAGCGTTGGATGTACTGCAGCTACGAGGGGTGCAACGAAAGAGTGTTGATGCCTGTGCCCGCTATCGGTTACCATGATTGGGACACCGAGCACACCGAATGCCTGAAAAAGGCTACCTGCACCGAGAAGGGCACTATGCTGATGCACTGCAAGCGCGACGCTTCTCATACCATGACTTACTCCTACGGTGGCACGGGTCATGTCTGGAACGAAGGCGTCATCACTACCCCGCCTACCTATGATGAGTATGGCGTCAAGACTCTGCATTGCAAGAACTGCGATGCGACCAAGACCGAAAAGGTCCTGCCCACCAAGTACACCTTCACCGTTACCGTTGTCCAGCCGACTTGCACCGAGGACGGCTACACGATGCACAAGTGCAATCAGGATGACAGCCTCTCCTACAAGGACAACTTTGTACACTCCACCGGTCACCATGCCGCTAAGCGTGTCATAGAGTCTACCTGCAAGGAAGAGGGTCGCACCGAAATCTACTGCAAAGTCTGCGGTGATGTGAGCAGCACTTTCGATTTCACGCCCAAGAAAGACCACACTTGGGATAACGGTGTCGTAACTACTGAGCCCACGGCTGAAAAAGAAGGCGTCAAGACCTACACCTGCACGGTTTGCAATGAAACGAAGACTGAGACCATCCCGCGCCTGAACGGCAGCGGCAAGTAAGCTGCAAGCTTACAAAAAGCACAAGAACACAAAGAGGAGCGTCTGCTTTGGCGGACGCTCCTCTTACTGTGTCGGAATACCGGATTGGTTTTTGTTTTTAGTCTGGCGAGATAGGAATTTTGTTAAGAATCGATTCGCAGATACGACCTATCTGGTTCGGCTCATGGTTCTCGTCGAGGCCTTGGAACATGAGCTCATCTCCGACCTTGTCCTCGATTTCTCCCCTCACAGACAAATCCGGACTCAAAAGATGCAGGTCGCCCTGCACGCTGTGTTCTTCGAGAAAGAGAATTTCCTCTCTCGTTAAGCAGTTTGTATTAACTGTCTTTATTCCTCGGGTTCCCGTGTGCGCTTCTTAGAAAGTCAGCTGCCCTAAGCAAAGCTGTGCTACGGGCAAAATTTTATGCGCTATATCGTTGCGCAGGTATTTAGGATTAAGGTGTCTGAGCCCGAACCGGACCCGGTCAAGCGCATCGGCATCTTTGAGAATCGTATACAGCAGCCAGATGCGGTCAGCATTCGGCAGAGAAAGAGCTTCTAAATCTCTGCGAGCGACAGCATCATCGAGGCAATGATACTCGATGAGAAAGCTCGTACCGGGATTTTCGGGTTTGCAGTCAGCGGCATAAATATCGCGGGATGCTTTGCCATGGCTATCGTCAACATCATCGTTCGTGCGGCCGATGTCGTGGTAGATAATGGCATCCATCAGCATCTGCGTTTCTTCTTCAGAGAGCATAATGCCATCCATCTCAACGAGAAGAAGCGCGTTGAATAGTACACGCAGCGTGTGCAGGGCATCGTGCCCGGACTCATTTGCATCGAGTTTGCCATGAACTGCATACAGATGCCGAATCTCTTCGCGACCGGCTTGGTACAGGGGCATGATTTCGAGAACTTCTTCTTCGACAGATTTTAAGCCATACAAAGTATCGACTTTTACGGATTTCACGGCAGACGGCAAAATGACAACTTCCGACTCGTTTCTTTCTGAGAAAAACTCAACGATGTCGTCCTTTGACACCTCTGCTGAGATGATGGTGCTGTCTTCAGCGCTCGGCAACCTGCAGGCAAAGAAACAAGCTGCTTTGTAGCTGACCGTCCAAGAGAAAGACTGCGTATACGGCGTTGATTTGCTGCCCTCTCCGCGATAAACGGTAACCGTATCCGGGAATTTCCGAAGCTTTTCAGCAGTTTTCTTCTTCTGCTCCTCAGATTTACCGGACAGGACTTTGCGTATATCGGCTTCGCTGAGATTCTGGAATCCATAATCGGTAGATTTGTAATAATCCATAAAGAGGTCGTACAGTTCCGTTGAGGGCTCTGCGTTCTTGACATACTGTGAAAGCACGGAAACCCTGAAACTGTCTTCGAGGGAAAAGAGATACGACCGAATCCGTTTGACATTCCCATCAGAAATCGTTTTTACTATCGAGAGAATCCGATTTTGAAATGCTTCATCCGATTCGTTTGCAACAGATAGGCGCTTGTCGCCGTAAATCTGAAGATTCAAGACAATCGGGATGGTAGGATTTTGAGGCTCGCAATAATAGAGCGAGGACAGGATGTTGTAGGAGGCATAAATGTTCTCAATGGGAAGAAGCGGGTATTTCTCCTGAAATTCCCCGGCAGTCATGCCGACGGTATAGCCCTTCTTCTTGAATTTGGCGAAATCCTTTTTGGTTTTCACTTCCGATAACGGTAGCAGATTATTGAGGTTTGCCCGGTTGGTATTAACGAGAATGTCTCCGATAGTCATGTGTTTTCCTCTCATTCTGGAGATAATCTGTTATTAGCATTATACCACAGAAAAGCCCGAACTGTCATTATTCGGCAGTACGGGCACTCAATTGATTTGCAGAGGTTCTTACTGGGCGACCTTCACGCTCTCAACATGCTGCATAATTGCATCACAGATGTCCTCAACAGTATCCGCTTCAGTCTCATAATCGCGCAGGTCTTCTTTGTCCTCTGTGTAGGGGAAGAAAAGCTCATCGATTTTACCGTCACGGATGATATACTTGATTACGCCACAACCATGTACGACCGCTGCGCCCTCATAACTACCATCATCGTTTTGCTTATCTTCCTCGAATTTAAGCGGCAGCTTACCGCCGAAGCCTGCTTCCACATAGGCGAATCGTTCCGTCAGGAACTGCGTGTTGTCCATAATTGCATCATCCGCAGCATCGAGAATATCGAGATAAATGCCACGGATGAACTTTTCACCGCGCTCTTTAACTTTCTCATCAATATTGGCGGCATTTTTGCCATTCTCATCATAGTAGAATTCCGGAGGCATGCCCACTTCATAGCACAAGCATACATCTTCGTACTCGGCACGGAGCTCGCTGCCAAGAACGCTCTGCGTCAGTCCAAAATCAAGTACCACATGGTCCACATTGATTTCGCCAAAAATGTGCAGCTCGTGCTCATCCGCAAAGTACTTGACATCGCTGATGTTAATAGTTGCCTTTTTCATGGTAAATCCTCCCTTGAAATATTAGTTTTATTATACCACATTTATACTTACTTTTCTATCATCTACCGCAACAAAAAGGCGATAAGCGGCGCATTATTTACCCGTTCTTAGGACTTCCAATTCGGCAGTGGCTACTTCATCAACCATCTTCACCACACGCTTGTAGACATGCTTTGCAAATGCTTCGGCACGGTCAAAGGTGGGTTCATCGAAGGCATCGTAATACTTGCTGTCGAGACCAACAGAAATAAGCGCTCCGCCATCACGATACCACGCCATGAGGACCTTCTCGCCAGTCATCTCGACAGACTCGTTTTCCTCATTGCGCTCGAAGAGGAGGTCAAATACCTCGCCTTCAACGCTGACCTTTCCGCCAGCAAGAAAATGCTCGCATTCCGGCTCATACTGGATACGGTCAATTGAAATCTCGTACTTGTTCATAAAAACATCTCCTTTTCACATCTGGGAATTTTGCTTCCCCTAGGTCTCATTCTATCTACTTTTCGTACTCGCGCAACACATCAGGTTATTTGAGCACATCGACCATGCACTGAAATTTCACCTTGTCCATATATTTCTCGGTAATCGTGATGTACCCGCGCATTTCAAGTTTCTTCATCAGCTTGCCAACATTTGTTCTTGTGCATCCAATTGCTGCACCAAGCTGCGTTTGATTCACAATAACATCTGTTTTATGGCTGCAAATCCGGCGCAACACAAGCAGTAAGCAAAGTTCTGAGGAGAACAAGGTTAGATAGTCCTGTGCAACCAAGTACTCAATAGAATAGAATCCGCCAGAGAGGGGAAACTGGCTAACTTTGTATGTATCGGGGATTCCTTTAGAGCGCAAGCCGTCCACCTTATAGATGAACTGATGTTTTTTCAGTTCCTTGATTTCTTTACGGACATTGCTCTCAGACTTCATGTTGGCATAGCGCATGATTGTCTGAATATCACCCACAACACCATCATGTTCTGCCATTGCAACGGCAAGGTAGACATTCACCGCACCATTCTTTACTTTATTCATCGTATCAAAAAGCTGGTTTGGAATTTTGATTTCAGTAGCACACCGAACTTTGAGATAGTCTTTGAGGTCGATAAAACCGTGCTGCGCAGCGAGTTTGCGGATGCTGTACTTGCCGCTTCCCGGCCAGAGATTGGAGAACTCAGCATCATAGTTTTCGAGAGACGGCTCGCAAGCCTTTTCATTCCAGATTTTGAGGATGTCGCGGGTCTGGGTTGCGGTGATGCCAAGATAGACCGTCAGAAAGTTAATCAGGAAAGCCATCGTGTCGTGACGGTAGCCCTGCGGAGTAAAGGTGAGCATCTTCTTGATGGCAGTAGGGAAATCCTTTGCTTTCACTGCCTCAAACAGCCCTGCCGGGTATTCAGGCATCACTCTATTCCCTGCATCAATCGGTTGAGGTTTAGTGCCCGCCGCACTCTGTTCGTTCTGAGGCAAGCTCTTCACTTCATCACGGATAGACAATGCTGCGATGTACTCATCCATGTCATTCGTGGGGATGCTTTCCAAAGCGTCAATCAGATTCTTGAGCGACACGCGTTTGTCACTGAATTTGACAACATGGCACATCGGCGGGTTCTCGCGCTCTTCCGGGTACTTGGTACGCTTTTCAAAGCACTTGGCATTGAAGGTGTAGGGAAGACGCATCATGCGGGCTTCGTCAACACACGCCGGGTCCACATGAGTGAATCCCTTCGCCCGAATCAGCTTGACGAGGTATTTGAGAGTCTTTCCCACGACCTTATCGGTCAGCAGGATATGAGCCTGATAGCCATGCCCGGAGAACAGCCAAAGCGGATGGATGCCGATGCTCTCGAACATCTCATCGTACTTCTTCATCTCTTCTTCATCGCAGTGGTCGAAATCCAGCGGCAGCTCTTCTGCGAACTTCGCGGCCTCAACGGTAATCTTTCCCTTCTGAGCGACTTTTCCCGATTTGGTCAAGGTACGCTTGTCATGGTCATAGGCATAGACCGAGTAATACATACACATCGGATAGCCGTTGCGGGCATCTAGCCAGCGGCGCAGAATATCGATATCCTTTTCGCGGAGCTGCCAAGTGTTGTAGCTGTTCTTAAACAGCACGAAAGGAACATTATCCTGATTGCGGGCCAGCGGGCGCAGCTCAACGCAAGCGCCACTGTTATTGTTGGTGAGACTGGGATGCACCAGCGTCAAGAAATCCAGAATCGTATTCAACTGCTCTTCCTGCTGAGCAGTGGAGAGGGTCAGTGCATCAATCTTTGTACCTGTACTTGCCATAGTCGCTTCCTCCTTCAACTATGTTTCATTGAGACTACTTATGCGGCTCTGCTTTCTCCGTCACCGTTATGGAGAGGGGATTTCTTTGCGGCCAGAGCTATAATTCGCAAATCCAAAAGGTCTCTCGGCTGCTTGAACTCATGGGCATCCATACCGGCCTTTTTCAGCAAATTGATGTCCCCGATTCCGAGGAACTGTTTCTTTGCTCTTGTGATTGCCGTGTAGGTCAATTGCCGATACAGCATGTATTCATGCCCACGAACGAACGGCATAATAATCGCACTATACTCGCCGCCCTGACTCTTGTGAACGGTCACGGTGTAGGCAAGGTCAATTGCCTTTGCCACACGCGACTTTTCAAATTCAAGAATCGACCCACAGTCGAGCTCGATGGACATTGTCTCGCCGTCAGCAGAGACCTTTACTACTGTACCAATATCGCCGTTCACACAGTCTGTTGCGTTTTTGAGGTTGATGATGCGGTCTCCCTCTCGGAAAATCCGCTCACCGATTTTCATTTCCTTCTTATTGGGTGCTGCCGGGTTTACAGCATCACGCAAGATGGGATTTAACTTATCCGTGCAGATAGGGCCGGAAGAGTTGCACTCTTTCCGGTAGGGGACCAAGACGAGCACATTCTTGATGCCGTGCTCCTTGATAGCCTTGATATACTGCTTGGTGATTTCGTTGCAGACCAGTTCTTTGTTCGAGGTATCAACAGAGTCAAATGAACAGCCACCGGTGAAGCTGAGCACCGACTTTCCCTCATTGATTTCAGAAGCCAGTTCAGGAATGCCGGTCTGATTGCTCTGACGAAAGTTTCTATCCAGAACAGTCACCGGCACTGCGCCCGATGAAATCAGATGCAGGAGAACACTACCCGCCGAAATCGAAGGCAACTGGTCAATATCGCCGACCAAAACGATTTGACAGCGCCCTGAAGAGAAATCGCAGTGGTCAATCAAGAAGGCGGCCATGTCGATTCCGACCATTGAAAATTCGTCCACCACAACGAGCCCTGAATCAATGTGCTGCACCAGAGCATCATTATAATCAGGAGCGAACTCATCCTTTTCGTCATCATCCGTTGGAATAAGACGGAACGCACTGTGAATTGTCTTGGCCGGTCTGCCGGTCTTCTCGCTCATTCGCTTCGCTGCCAATCCCGTAGGAGCAAGCAGGGTGATTTTCTCGTCAGGAAAAGCAGCAGCGTAGGAATCAATCAGAGCCTGTAAACTGGTAGTCTTACCGGTTCCGGGTCCGCCGGTCAACACACTGACCACATTCGTTCCGCCCATCCAGACAGCCGCCGTTTGCATTGCGGAGAGCTGCATCTCTCTATGCGTCACACACCACTCTGCAAATGCCTTTTTGAAGGCATCCTGCTTTTCTTGAGAGACTTTGCCCGTGTTGTATACCACGAACTCAGCGAGCAACTTTTCATTATCAAGGCTCTTCTTCGGGTAGATGTATTTCTTGTTGCAAGTGCAGCGAACTTCTTGGTTCGTCCACATCGCATTGATTGCCCTATGGATATCCGCTATCGCCACACCGCCAAGTTTTGTATCCCGAAGCATACTCATCGTCTTAGCGATGAGTTCATCCATGACGGCCATTGTGGACCCATACTTGCGGCAGAGCTCGTTCAGATTGTGCCGTACAGCAGCGGATAACCGTTCGATATCATTTGGCTTGACCTTATCGATTTCTCCGATGCGGTCCGCCACTTTAAATCCAACGACCGGAGCAGTCCAGTAGGGATGGTATTTCATCACCCGCTCCACGCTGTTATCGAACTTTGTCACGATTTTGGAAAGCTCCTCAACTGTCACTGCCGTGCCGTAAGTTTTCTGGAGTTCTCCAATCAGCTTTACTTGATTCAGACGGTCAATCAGCTTTTTGAGGCTTTCCTCTTTCAGACCGTGGCACAGAGGCTTGAGCTTCTCCACATCGTCCATCGACAGCCGGGTCAAGTCACCATCGCAATACTCGCAGATGGCTTCACCGCGCTTCTTGCCGATGCCCTTTACGCTACGAATAAATGCCATCGACTCTTCCAAGCCTTTCGGCATCTCAGCGGTGTAGCTCTTCACCTTAAAGGTTTCGCTGCCTTTATAGGATTCAAGCTCACCAATAAAAGTAAAGGGTTGACCCTCATACATCGGGGTAAACACGCCCGCGCACTTTGTCTCGACCAGTTGACCATTCTTTGCGAAGGACATCATGGCAATAAACAGCCGCCAGTTATCCTTCACTTTCAGGTCCTTTTTGTAAGTTCCACGAATAGTTGCCATGATACTTCCTCCAATCATGGGTTATTTGCACTACTGGGTTTCTTTTGCTGCATCAGATGGGCTTTCTACTGCTCATCTGCATCGTTATCAGTATGTTCCGCCTCTGACTCTTTGCTCGGAGCTTCCTGCTCAGTTTCCGGGATTGGCTCTCCCTCGTCATATTCATCAGCATCATGTTCTGACGGCTTCTTGTAGCCAAGCGTAGCATTGGCTGGAAAGAGGATAATGGGCTCTCCCGGCGCGGTGTTGTACTTACTCGGCAGAGGATGAATCGCCACATTCACCATAACTAAGGTTTTCAAAAGCAGCACCACTGCATCGCACCAGTCCGGCTTGATACCTGCAATTTCAACAGCCTTGGATACCGCTGTGATAGCGGCGAGCGGCAAGACCAGCACTATCAACAGATGGAGCAGGATTTCCGGCAGATGACTTTTATTTTTCATGGCTCTCTCCTTAGCTCTGAGCGTAGTCTTTCATCACATACAACGCGTCTTTTTTCGCGTTGAACACTTTCATCATCGCTGCACCGATTTCGTAAATCGAGCACTGCGCAAATTCTGCAGGGAGGTTGATTCCGATATATGGGTTTCCTTCGCGGATGCTCGTGTCGTAGAACCAGATGTTCTTTCCGGTATCGTCTTTGGTGTAGCAGTTTCCATCAAAGGCCATAAAGAGGGTTGCGTTCTTGCCATTGGCAGAAGCAACATGCCGCGCCATGTAGGTTTTCCAGAGATACACCGCCATAATCAGGGCGGAATAATTCTTCTCGGTGAATCCGTTTTCACGAAACATCTGCTTCAATTCTTCCGAACCGAGCACCGCGCCGGTCGTTGTCGGCTTTATTTCGCGCTCGATAGTTGCGGCTTCATAGCAGCTACTAGCAATTGCCTGAAGTGCTTCGCCATCCACCGGATGACAGATAAAAGCCACGATTTCATCCGCTGCGCTTTTCTGGTCGCATGTACAAGAGACCGTCTTCGTATCGGCATTGTATCCGAGAAACATCATTCTTGGCTTCTCAGCAAGCTGCTGAGACTGCTTCGTAACTTCCTCGATTCCGTTTTCAATCAAATATTTCATATGAACCTCGCCTTGTATTACTGTGTGTCACATCAGTGAAAGAGTGTTACTTGTATATGTCAAAGAGATTAGAGCCCTGCGGCTCCTCGTATTCTTATTATAGCTCATTGACATATTGATGTCAAGTCAATTTGTTTATATTGACATATAGTTATATATTCATTATAAGAAAAAGCCCCACCTCTGTTGTGAGATAGGGCTCAGACCGTGCATATCAGCTATTCTCAGAAATAATCTGGCGAACAGTATCGACATTGATTTTTGTCAGTCTGGCAATCATCTCCGGGTCACGGGTTCCTTTCGCCAGATACTTATTGACGATGCGGTCGCGTTCGGACTCGCGAATTTCTGCGAGGAGATTCTTGCTCAGAGCGTCATACACCTCTTGGCTGGTGCTAAGACCTCTGCTGTTTTGGACGACACCGTACTTGCTGTTGTTGAGGATATCGGACAAAACCATCGTCACATAATTTTCAGTGAATCCGCTTACCCGGCTTATGTCCGCCTTGGAGTCATTTTCGAGCGCCAAGTTGAGAATTGTACTCTTACGCTCATCGCCACTTCCCCAGCGCCTTTCAACCATTTCGTTAATCTTCATTCGCTTGGCTTCATCGTGACAGTCAATATCTTTCTCTTGGCAGAGAATGTCAACTGTCTCGGCGAGAGTTTTTCCCTCACCTTTATATCCTATGACTTTTTCGTTCAAGCTTCGATTGGTCTGCGTTTGCTTATCAATCTTACTGTATTCTCTCGTCTCATTGTCCACTGAAACGCCGTCTTGCTTGATTTTATCGAGCATTTCCTCTGTCAGGCGAACAGGTTTGTAGCTATTGGGATTATCGATTCTTTCTGCGAATCGCGGCAAACATGCAACAGCTCCTGTGCCGCCATTGGCAGTATAGCCATATGCCATATTGTCATCGTCAGGATAATAGATTTTGAGGTAATAGGTATTGAAGGTCTTATTGCCATCGCCCGAAACACGAGGGACTCTCATTACAGCACCCTTCGGGAAGCCCTTCCAGTTATCCGTGTTTTTATCATCCTTGCCTTCATCACGGTCAGCGCACCGCTTGGCAAGTTCCAGAAGACGAATATATTCAGTGCGAAGCCGTTTTTTCAGTTCTTCCGGGTCACTCATATCAATCGGGTTCTTGCAATTGGTGAATCTATCATCATAGAGACCAAGTTGCAAGCATATATCGCAATACTGTTTGAGGGTTACATACTCAGGACGCGTCTCACCATTTTCGATAACCGATTTTTTTCTCATGCAAAGAGTCGTCAGTAAGGACGGGTCCGTCAAAATCAGCTTATTATCCGCCGTAATGACAAACGCGTTGACGGCATAAGCGCCACCCCAACTGGACATATCTGCACTATCCGTGTCCCAGCGCTCACCGGTTTCGGATGTACCCAACTCACCCGTTTTATAGTTCTCAAGAATATCGAAAACCTTCTTGCAAGACTCCGGGTCTGTCTCGCTGATACTCAGGCTCGAATTCATTGTGCCATCGGGATAAAGAAGATAAACGCCATCGCGCAGGTTGTCTTGCGTTCTGACAAGTCTCATTTTCAGGGAAGCAGGGGAGTGGACTTGGTCGGGCTCCGGCTGAAAGTCCTCATTGACCGCTGCTTTTCTCGCATCGCGGCAAAGAACAAAGGCTTCGTCACTATTTACTATCAGTCGGTTATTATCATCCAAAACAATAAGGTTGCTTACTCTGCTGCCACCCCAACATGACATATCATCGAGCTTATCGCCGTCCGGCGTAATATCCCAGCGGCAGATAGAACTCAGGGGTTTGCGCGTCTGCAAATCTTCTGTTGAAGGTACTGGAACCGGATTGGTTACATTGCTGTATTTATTGGCAGACAACTTCTCCGGATGGTCAGTATTAGAGAGAAAATCAACAACGGCCCATACATCTCTGTCACGATTAGCCCGCTGCCACGAAAATTTGATGCTGTTGAGGTTCATATCCTTCAACATTGTTCCGTCTTGGTATAGGAGCGCGTAAACAGGACGCTCTCTTGGTATTGAAATACGCACTAAACGCATCTTCATGGTAATTAAACTCCTGCGGCAGTAACGCCTGTTATTGGTTGTGTGCCATATGGCATTGTTATTGGTTAGTATTGATGCAATTACTTTTTGAAGCGGCGGTCAGACGGCCACGGAGTTCCCTTTGGCACGAACCACTGCGGGCCAATCTTCACGGCCCCCGGCAATTGGTGTCTTGCGATTTTCGTTCTGATGGCTGCCAGCGTAACAGTGGAGGTCTCTCCCATTGCCTTGGCCTCTTCTTCGAGGTCCTTGCAGTAATCAATCAGGGAGCGATAATCGCTCTTGTCGATTTCACCATCCTGAATGCTGTCAGAAAGGTCCGCGATAGAAATAGTCGTATGCTGCATCCAGTAGACAATCGGCGTGGGGTCATTCACAATCATCATAAAGTCATTCTGATTATGATAGATATTGTTCTGCACCACATATGCTGCAGTCTTGACTTCATCTTTGCCCCAAGCAGACATGTCATCCGCTGCGGGGTTGTCCGACCATTTTGCATCTCCGGTAGCGGTCAGCTCCTGCGGAGTGCGGAAACGGGTCAGGAAGTCCGTCATCGCTTTATCCATGAAAGAGTCGCCCTCTAACTTGAACTCCTGCATGGAACCGTCCGAGAAGAGAACAGCCAGTCTGTTGCTATCATCATTCCACTCGACCAACCGCATAATCATTTGTATTACCTCTTTCATTCGTTGTTACAACATTGAAACTTCGTTATCTGAATAATACCACATTTTTATGGATAAGTCAATCGGTTATGTCAATATTGCGACATTTTTAATTAAATTTATTATTCGTTGTATCGTTGTTTTATGTAAGTGCTCGCATTATTCATAAGAAGTCCGCACTATAGTACTCCGTAGCGGATAAAACATAAGCGCTCCACTACCATGCGGCAGTAGAGCGCTTACTGTAAACAGATATGGCGAAGCTGTGAAGGCTTCCCACTTCTGTCTAGTTTTACGCCATTTTACTCACTTCCTCAACTGTCAACACAATACGCGCTTATGCAACACAAAGCCCCACCACCGATTTCTCGGCAGCGGGGCGGATGGGTTATTCAGTTACAGTAAACTGTACTTCGTTGTGTGTCAGGGGTGTCAGGTTGAACATGTCGTTGAACTTGGCGTAGTCATCTGCAAAAGATGCAACGATTTTGTAGACTCCTGCGTTGGTGACTTCATCAGCATTGATTTGCTGCCAAGAATCACCAATCTGCTTATAGTAAGTCTTTGCCATCAAATCGCCGAAGTTCTTGCCATCGTATGTGTATACAGTAGAGTCATCGTCCGTGTAGTAGATAATCGGTCCTGTTACAGGCGAGCCATCACTATTAGCAGGGAAGGTGACTGCTGACGCGTCTTGGTCCCAGAGCAAACGCCAATCAGAACGGGCTGTGGATTTTCTCCATGCCACGCCAAAATTGATTTTCGTTCCAATTTTGGCTTCGGTTGTTTGAGCTCTGTTATTTGCAGAGTCGGAAATCTCGATAGGCGCTGTGATTGAGTCATCCTCAAACCGTGCCGTGCATTTTACGCTGATGATAAGCGTTTTTTCTTTGTCGGCAAAGCTGTAAGCGTCTTTGATAAGCGAGCCAAGTCTTACCGATGTGGAGCGATTATTGGCAACGGTATATTCGCCAGCGGTAAAGGAAACTGTGCCGTCACCATTGTCAATCGCAGCAGACTTTATTTTACTCTGGAGCACCGGAGTATCAACGAAGCTATACACTTTCGATGAGAAGCGATTTGTATAATACTGCACTGTAACTTTCTCTGCATTGGTATATTCTCCATTTGCATAGGACATACCATCACAGTAGTAGTATTCATCCACTCCAACGGGGCTGCCATCCGCGTAGGACAGCGTAATTGTCGGAATAAATACAACAGCTTTAGATGTATCGTTCTGGAATTCCACTGTAGGCTGTGCAACATACTGATAGAACGGTGTGCAATTAAATACCTGCGCCGTGTCGGTATTCAGGTCGTCATTCACCCGCATCTGATACTGTGTAACGCCAAACTTAGCGCCGGTTGCCAAGGGTTTTTCCACAACAAGCTGCCCAATCTTATACTTGATTGTGTAGTTTTCAGCAGTAAGACCGTTCGCTCTGATAAAATAAGTACCAACAGCATATTGGCCGTTTTCATCAGGGGAGACTGTTGAACCAGAACCGTTGTATACCTCATACTGAATAGTCCCTGTCAGCACATCTTCAGTTTCTCCATTTACGAAGCCGGAAGCAGAATATGTGAATTCAGGCGCTTCGGTTGCTTCATAGCTGTCTTTTACCGTTTTGAGAGTAATTTCGAGCGGAGCTTTCTCGATAACAATTGTAGCCGCACCCACATATTCATTGTCCGCGTCATCCACGGGTTTTGCAATATATGTTCCCGCCTTAACGGGCTCGGATGTAAGTTTGGTGATGCCATCGCTCTCAAAGTACTCTACAGCAATTTCTTTCCCAGCATCGGTCTTTGCAACCACATATACGGGTTTGCCGTCGTATACTTTTCGGGCGTTGTTCATTGTCCAAGTCAGCGAATCATCGTCGCTTCCCCGCTTATTACCGAAGCTTACATCGACCGACTTTTTAGCTACGCTAAAAGTCGTGTCCACATATCTGATTGTGTAATTGCTTGCTGCCAGACCACTAACGCTAACCGTATGTGTTCCGATTTCGTAGCTCACTCCGCTCGCTTCTGCATCTTTACCATCAACAGCATACTTAACGCCTGTACCATCAACCACTGTATCAGTTTCGCCATTTACAAAACCTCTCAGGACATAGCCTAAAGTTGGCTTGCTAGACGGCACATAAGCGTTCGCATCCGTCTTAGCCGTTGCGGTCAGCGGAGCCGGTGTGATGATGATGGTTGCCGGATTCGTAATATTGTAGTCGCCGCTGCTGGGAATTGCCGTGTAAGTACCAACATCCTTCGGCGCAGAACTCATTGTCGTACCATCACTCTTGATATAGGTGATAGAGGGGCAAACCGTACCATCCGGCAGGGTAGCAATAATCGCGACTTCCTTACCATCATAGACCTTTGTTGCACCGTTCAGATTCCATGTAAGCGGCGTTCCGACCGTTCCGGGTTTGTTATCATACTTCGCGTCAGAATCTTTCTTTGCAACTTCAAAGGTGGCCTGTTTATAGGTGAAGCTGTAGTTACCGGACTTGGATACAAGCCCCTCAACATCAAGCGTGTGCTTTCCGATTGAGAAGGTCATATAGTTCTTTTTGAATTGATTGACAAGGTCCGCGCGGTACATCAGACCATCAGCATCGATATCACTTTCGTCCTCATCTGCAACGAAGCCAGTCACAGTGTAGCTGCAAACAGGGATTTCAGATGGCAAATAAAATTCCTTATCTGTAGAGGCTGTCACCGTCAGTTGGGCTTTTGTGATTTCGATTGTTGCCGTATTAGAATAGGTGTAGTCAGCACTCTCTACTGCTTTCGCAATATAAGTGCCAGCATTCTTGGGAGCAGCATCGAGCTTCGTTTTACCATCACTGGTATAGTACTCGACATCCACGACATTTCCGTTAGAGTCCTTTGCGCGGACGCTCAGAGGCTTCGCATCGTAGACTTTAGTGGCGGAGTCAGCACTGACCCAAATCAAGTTGTTGTCCGGGTCTTCTTTGCCGTCCGTGCCAGGCTTGTTTTCGAAATCAACCGTTGTCGTGCCCTTGCCGACCGCAAATACCGTCACAGCATAGTTGAAGTCATAGTTTTTCGCCGTCAGGCCGGTCAGCGTAAGGTCGTGACTGCCAATCGTATAAGTCTGGCCGAAAGAGGGGACTTCTTTGCCATCAACGATGTATTGCACATCTTTGCCGCTAATATCCAGCTCATTGTCGCCCTCGGCAAAGCCGGAAACGGTATAACCGAATCCGGGTTTTTCAGAAGGAAGCAGCGAACTCTTGGTGATGGTCGGAACGACCTGAAGCGTTGCCTTTGTAATCGTGATGGTCGCGGTATTGGGATATTCGTGGTTTTCGTCCGCGTTTACACGCACAATATAAACGCCAACATTTTTGGGAGCAACCGTGCTGGTTTCGCCGGTCTCTTTGTTCGTGTAGGTGAAGTCGGTCAGCACATTGCCTTGTTTGTCGGTTGCCTGAATGCTGACCTGTTTCCCATCATACACTTTCGTGGCATCGTTGATATTCCAGACGAGTTTGTTGTCCGGGTCCGGCTGGCCGTCAGGACCCGGTTTATTGTCGAAGTCAACATTGGACATTGCCTTGGTGATGTTGAAGTAGAACTCAGTGTGAGAAATTGCGAAGCCCTCGACATCAGAGGTATCAACGACTGCTTTGTAGCTGCCGCGCTCTACTGCTGCATTAACCGCAGTCCACTTACCATCCACTGCCTTGTACAGCTTGGTATTAACTTTGGAGCCAAACAGATAAGCGGCAGGAGTCTGGTCTGCACCTGTATACTGGTAGGTTGCAACCGTATAATCCAGCGCTTCGGTCGTTGCAGCGGCATCCTTGTCGCTCACTGTAATAGCATCATGACCGCCGCGCACCGTGTACTTGCCAGTCACATCGCGCCACAGTACACGAGTCTGATAGTCGGGAGCAAGGGAGTAAATCACACCGCTGGTCGTGCTCGGAGCCGTTGCCGTTCCATACCACAGGCTATTTACTGCACTGGGATAACGAATCGTGGCATTGGTGGTCACATAGACCTGCGGCACGGTGTAGTCCAGATGCCCATTGAGGTTCTCGGTCAAAGAGTAGCTGCACTCAACTGTTTCGCCGGCGTTGACCGTAACGCCATCCAGATACAAGGACAAGCTGCCATCGGCGTTCACTTTTGCTTTGTTGACCAGAGAGGGGATAGTATAGATGTTTGCGGTCAGCAGGTCCTCGGAAGTACCGTTGACTACATTCTGGTACTTAACGGTCTTATCGAGAGTTGCTTTTGCAGAAGCATCTGCAACGCCCAGCACCTTTTCGTACTGAGCAAGCGATTTACCCTCAAGAGCAGTCAAATGAATCTCCGGATAGAAGATTTCATCGGCTGCATTGCTGTTGGTGAACTTGACCTTGAAGGTCTGATTGGTTTTCAGTGCGGAACCCCCGGTAACGCTCAGTGCATTGCCACGGCTCACATTGAAGGTTTTGATGGAATCCTTCGTTGCCAGACCGTCTTTATAGTCGGTGGTCAGTGCCGAGAAAAGCACTTTGCCGCCGTCCTTTACGGTCGTGGTGGATTCCAGCCATGTCTCATCCGAGTCAGGCGTTCCGACCATCGTGGTCTCAGTAACACTGCCCGTGAGCTTGTTAGTCTTGATTCCAGCGTGGATAGAAGCCGAATCGGTGAAATACGCCAGACTGCCAACCATCGCACAGCTCATTGCAATAAGCAACGCAAGAACCGGCAAGATGAATTTCTTTACGGATTTTGCCATAAAATCATTTCTCCTTTACTACTGAATTTTGCAAAATAAAAACGACCCTCATGCTTTAACACAAGGGCCGTTTTGACAAAAATAAATACAGCCCGTAGGATAAACTGCGTCACACTGTTTTCACCCGATTATTTCGGGCTTTGGTGTCCACCCTGAATTGGTAGTTTGTGTTTCGCAGCTCCTGCGAGCTGTTTAGGTGTTAGGCTCAGATTCTTTTGTATCTTTGCCTTTATCTGGTTTCAGGCATTTCACTGCAATCGTTCCAAGCACAATCACTGCCATAAATCCGATTGCTGTGGGGATGCCCTTTGGTGAGTCGAAGAAGTGTACGATGGAAGCAAATCCGTTCCATACGCCTATCACCTTCGAGTAGATATCATTGATGTGAATTTGAAAATTATCTGGAGCATCATTGTTATCGCCCTTGGTCTGTATTGTACCATCATCAGCAATATCGATGATGCGATGCGTAATCATCAGATTCCGATTTGCCGCTTCACTGTATACCGAGAAGGTAACTACATCACCAACTTTGAGTTCGTCAAGCGAATCCACTTTCTTCGACATACAGATGCTGTCGGTCATCATATACGGTTCCATACTGCCCGTCATCACATAGATGGGTCGATAGCCTAAGATGAAGACCTGTTCGCCGGTTCGTTTTGCCTGTACGATGCTCATTCCGACAATCGCGATAAAGACCAGCGAGAGAATCAGGATGATGTTTGAGACCCAGTTGTCAATTTTCTTTTTCATGCGGGAGCCTCCGTTAAGACTTGATAACAGGCTCTGCGGTATTGAAAGTCGCTTTCAGGATATCTTCGCTTGCCGCCACAAATTTGACCGTGCCTTTATCATCGTTGTAGATATAGGGTTTCAGGTCGCTCTCGCTGTCCTGATAGTCACCGGCTTTCACCGTGAATCCGTCAACAATCTCAACCTCATCGGCAAAGCCCGCGCCGGTCAGCGAGCTGGAATAGGGGGTGAGGTAAACCGTGCTGTCGTTCTGGCCGAAGGAAATCACATCATTCGTAGCCACGATATTTACTGCTTGCTCGGCGTTGACTGCGTGGCCAAGAACCTCAAAACTGACCGTTCCATCATAGAGCACTGCATCATTGCAGAGGCGATGAACTTCTTCCTTTACGGCTTCGGTATTCTCAGCATCGAAATTTGTAGCCACGACAGAGACCGCAGAACTCTTGGAAACCTGTTTCTGACCGGAAATCAACGGTTTGCCTTCGCTATCAGTAAGCTCAATCACTGCATCCAGCGGAACATCATTGCTCGATGTATTGGTGATACGGTAATCAGCCATATCCGTGGAGTAGATGATATATCCAGCGTTCTCGTTATACTCTTTGATGGTGAAGTCGGATGCAATATCAACAGCAATAAAATCACGAGCCGTTGCGGTATCCGTTCCAAGAGCATAAATACCGGTAGAACCTTTAAATTCGCCATCAGCCAAGACAAAACCAGCATTAGCGGACTTACTGGTCACCTCTGCGGTTTCGGCGCTGGCGGTTTCAGCAGTTGCAACAACCTCAACCTTGCTGTCCATATGAACCTCATCGTTTGTCTTCTTGGCATTCGCGTAAGCACCGGCAGCAATCACAATCGCCCCGATGACTGCGGCACACAGCACGCAGATAACAGCTTTCATCTGGTTTTTCACCTTTGTTTTCCTCCTTATTTCTGTGTTGTCACATCGTTACTTATTTAGACTATAAAGGTGAGCAGGGGTCATCCCTGCTATCTAAGTCAATTATACCAGCATACCGCATCAATGTCAAGCTATTTGTTGCACTATTGCCACACGGTTATCTGCTTCGCTGAGTTATTCCACCATATTTGCTGGATAATGGTCAATCTATGGTCCAGAACCCTTGATGATGCTATTTTCTCACTTTCGCCCGATTTCGTAGTGCTAAAATAGCATCTTTAAGGGCTTGATGGTGCTGGATTCTCATATTACTCTAAATAACATGGTGGCAGGCAGGACGGCGGCGGCTCCCGAATCAGAACTCCATTGATGGCTGCACGCTGCACTGGAACACTGACTACTGTGGGCCATGTTTGCCAGGAATTCCTTCATGCTTGCGAGAAGCGTAGCTTGGAGCTGGACCTGTCACTTCCTGATATGATGGAACCTTCGTTTCAGTGATGCAGTTCATTGTCATAGTGGCACAGCATTCAGTGACCACATGTACTCTTAAAAGCCTAGTACTCCTACAATGCCAAGTATGGTATTATTGAGTAAGTAATCATCTATGTTTTCAAAGGCATTGACTCATAGGAGTATAGTTTTACTACCAAAACTATAACCTTCCAAAAGCATAGAGTTTCTTTATGGTTTTACAGTAAACTCTATGCGCTGGCAGTTTGATGTTTGCAAGACTTAATGCGCGATAGCCAAACGAGTCATATATTTGCAATAACCTATGCAAAACAGCCCTTGCATCACGAAACGACCATTTGAATGCACGGTGGCTCGTTATTTTTCATGTTCGATTGTACTTCCCTAAGTTTCGCTAAACCCTTATTTAGCGAAATGGAATATACTTCAAATAAACCAGATTGATTTTTCTTGGCTTCTATCCTCTACTCACACAACCTGCTGCCCATACCCATATTGGATACGGTTTGCTTTACGCGAAAAACGCTGAAACGCTGACTTGTACGCTGAAAATACAGATTAACGCTGAATTTACGCTGATTCATCATAGCTTTTATTATTAACTACGAAAGCAAAGTAAATTTTTTTAGATAGTCGTAGTCAATCCAATTATGTATTTTTGTTTCTCGCCAGACTCATTACAAAAATGCTCCAACCACCAATATTGGCAGTCAGAGCATAGTTTATCGTTCAAAGTCTTGGTCTACAAATTGTGTTTGTTCCGGTTCAGGCTCGAAAATGTCTTGCTCAGGCAGTTTTTTGCCATCATCAAGTTGTTTGCCATCATCAGCTTTTGAAGCTGTCTGAATCTGAGAATACTCAAATCCTTTATTTTCTTCCGGGCTCGCCTCCGGCTCATCGATTGCTTTCACGATGCGTTCATCCGGTGGCAGTCCCCGGTTGTTAGAAAAGTCATTCACGACCTTATTGATGACCTTACTGGCATATTCAGCATCCTTTTTCGTGAACACGAATGGCACACATCCATCGCAATCACAGGTGTAATGCGTTCCGTCGTCCAGTGCATAAGGCACACGCATTTGCTCGGCTATCAGACCGACATTAAAACCAATGGCATTGCTGCAATCTACATATCGAACGATAAGGTTTTCTTTACTGTACTCTTTCACCATTTCATCGTAGGATTTTGGGTTCAGAGCGATACCTGCGCTCTTATTGTCGTAGCTGGAGGTCATATTGATACGGTGTACCAGAGGGTCGATATATGCAGCGTCTTTCTTGCTGTAGGTTACTATATAGTTTTCCTCGTAGCAAGGGAGTTTTGAGAACGGTGTAGGCTCACCGTCCTCGCTTTTCACGAACTTGGATTTATACGGCTTTAACTTTTTGACACTATAGAGTATATTAGGGTATTTCTCAGCCATCTGCTTTTTGAATTCTTCAAAGTTTCCAGTCTTATGCATCTCCCCTGTTTCCGGGTCACGGTACTTGGAGTAGAGTTGCACCGACACTAGGTTTTTGTCAGACCCTGCATATCTCTCCAAGGCTTTTGGCTGGACCTCTTGACTGTTATGATACTTCAGGTATCGCACAGCGCGAACAAGAGGATTATCACTCCAGACCAGTCTTGGATTGTACTGATAGGATAGCCGTAGATAGTCTTTGTTCGGGATTTTCAGTAGCCTAAGTATAGGATTCTTGCTGTATTTGTCGTTGTAGTTCTGAATCATCCGGCAAAACTTCCTGCATTGCTCTGCTCCGGCTTTTCTCAGTTCGCAGATTTCAGGTTTGCGGACCCAGTCCTTACAGGTGTAGTTTGCGTAGGCATATGCTTGCCGCAGATTCGTCTCATCGATGTAAGAGATGTACTTCGGCATCTTGGTTCCATCGCCGTACCGTGCAAAAATGTCTTCGAGAATCTTGTGACTCTTACAGACATCCATTGCCGTATTGACAATGCTCTCGGCTTTTGATTTATCTGTCTTGCACTCCGCATCGAGCGGAATCATCATGATTTCGGTGTTCATACACGGGAACTCACCCAGCTTCAGGGCAAGCTCACGAATATTGATTTTTGTTGCATCCTCGATAGGCTTTGAAGATAATACAAGATAGATACCTTCATCTCTTGTTCCCTCTCCAATGCACCACGGGACATAGTATGCGTACATCCCAAAATCAGAAGCCAGAGACGGAACACGGCTCAAGCTCTGATTTTCCCAGATGTCGCGAAAAGAAGTCATAAACGCCATAGAGCATCACCGTCCCTCTTTTAGCGGGTCCGCTTCTTGTTCTGCTTCGAATCTGCTTCGCTCTCGGCCCTTGCCTGAGCCTCTTTTGCTGCCTTGATAAGGTCTTCGAGCGATACTTTTTTCAGTTCCATAATTATGCCCTCCTTTGTTTTGCCTACGGAAAATATCATCTTTCAAAACAATCAGTTCGCTGGTGATTTGCGTGTTTTTCGTGGTCTTCGCCCTGATGTTGTTCAGGTTCTTGCCCTTGCTCGTTTTTGGTCTCCTGCTCAAGTTGTTTTTGGATACTCGAAAAGGTCAATTCCTCTGCGGCCTCTTTACCTAACTCGCGAATCACATCTTCAACTCCGGCATATATCATTGGCTTGAAGCTCGGTTGGAGAGACTCGCACTGCTGGTCTAATTGCTTGCGTATATCTTTTGCCTTATAATAACGCAGCTCATAGACCTTGCCTTTCGCTACTGCATCCATCCTATCAATAGATGCACGAAGACAGGCTTCTGCAGAACCGTACTTATCGATGTCAGCAAAGGCAAGATTTTTCTTACACATCACTACGCAAGCGTCTCCGTATGCTTTCAGATGGTCAAGGTATACACTTGCGATTTCCTGCTGTGCATCCAGAGCTTCCTGCGGCGCTTTCAGAGCAACAAGGTGGTCATAATAATCGCGGGCCGAGAGATAGAGTCTCGTATCTGCCGTCATGTCGCGTCCGCTTGCCGAGACAATACTGATAAGTTCTTGATTATCAAGGCTCTGATAGAGCGTCTTCATATTGTATACTTCTTGGTCCTCGATGTAGCCGTGTACAAAATCATAAACCGTGTTGGACAAACCATCCCACTGCCTAACGGGTGGCTTTTCGTCAACGCGTGTAATCTGCACCACATCACCATTGGTGCGCCGATAGATTGCACTGTCCTCATAGTCGAGCTCTTTCAGCTCTCGGAAATCTGTCATGGTGAATCAACCTCCTCACCGCTCATAATCTTCAAAAGACATCTGCCGGGGCTTTTCTTCCGGCAAAGTCTGTTCCGGTTTCGGCTGATGCCGTTCAGCCTCTTTCTCAAGCATTGCATTGGCCGTTCTGCCAATCTGGCGAAGATTGAACGGCGGGATGCCGCGTCCCACAATATCCTGTCGCAGGTTCGAGAGTGCTTGCAGCGTCTCTACACTATAGTTCGTGATGACATTTCGCACTGCTGCCCGCCACTGATTTTTCTGTTCTGAATCCATCACGCGGGGAGCTACTGCATAGACCGCCGCCGAAGCAGCAAAGCGGTTGACGACCGTTTCCGGGATGTCGCTCTTCTGCCGTTCAGTTTCCAGAGCGTCTTGCCGCTTTTCCTCAGCCGGTACTGGTTCGGGTCGTTTCGGCTGTTCAGTCGGAACCACTTCCTCAACCTGCCGCTCATTCTCCTGCGTCACTTCCGCCTCGTGGAAGATGCCTCGCTCCTTTGCTTGCTGCAGAAGTTCATCAAATTTGCCATCGAGAGCCTTGCGCTCCTCTCCTACCGGAATTGCATATACCATTGTACCGTCCGGTCCGGGATATTTGTACGCTGAAGCATGAGAGGTCAGGTAGTCGCTGCGCAGCCCTGCCGCTTTGAGCTTGTCTTCAATGTAGCAGTCCCACGCCCGCGCAAACATTTCTTTTTCAGAACTCCAGTAACCGGCTCCGCAGCGAGAGTAAATCTGGTCAAACGCTTTACTTCCCTTATAGTATTCAGAGGGTTCAGTCTTACCGCGCATAAACTCCTCAATAGGAGTTTCCTTTATAGTCCGATAATTTCTGAGATGCCGGACTACCTCTTGTTTGTCTGCTTTTAGGATACCGTACCCGCAAAGACTTTTTCTATACTTAGAGAGTTCTTCCAGCGGCATGTATACCGATTCGCCGCTGCCCCGATGAAGAGAGATATTTTCGAGACCTGTCACATCATTTGCATATTCTAGCAGGTTGTTGACAAGCCGCTCCCATTTGAGGTCTTTTGTCTCGCAGTCTTTGCCGATTTGTAGGCTGTCAGCCCAGCGCCTGATTACTTTCTCGGAGAAATCGAGCTTACCTTGCTTGATTTTCTCGGCCTCATCCTGCGTGAGACTTACCGTCTTATATTTCATCATCTTCATGATGTCCACGAACGCAGGAATCTTGTCGAGCGTTTCTTTATTTGGATGCCCGGAAACCACATCGGACAAGAACTTATCACGCGGCGCATTGACCAATTTTCCAAGGCTATCGTCCAAGGCATGGCCTAGTTCGTGTGCCAAGCAACCCGCACCGTGCAACTTAGTCAGGTTTATGACTTCTCGGAACGGTTCATAATGTGCCGCCCCAGCCGATAGACCGCCTTGTCCACGAGAGCCAAAGGCCAGCGCAAGTCGTCCATCAAGGGATACATCTTTCTTATCAATGCCTAGCACATTAGCAAGGTCGCGCATAGAATTATAAGTCATATCCAGATGTTGCTGCCGCTCAGCATCACCGACCCAGTTTCCGAACTCCACAGCTCGGAATCCCAACTCCTGCAAAAAATCTTTTTCTCCTGCATGGTTCCCGGCAAGATAATCGGGTCCTACGCGTCCCATTGATTCGAGGCGTTGCAGTGAAAACGCCTTCTTACGCTTTCTCACATTGCTGTTTGCCTCTTTATTTTCCTTACGAAACTGGTCTTCCTTTGCTTGTAGTGCTCTGGCGGAGGATTCGATGATTTCTGTACAAGCCTCCAACGAAGGGAGATTCTTTGCGGCTACCGTGTGGTCGGCAAGGTTCAGAATCATGTAACTGCCGTCTTGATAGTCAGACACACAGCTTTTCCGGTCATAGCAGAACATCATCGAATGTCCGCTGCGCAGCACGATTCTCGCGCAATCACTATTGGAGTCTTTCTCTACCGAAGCAAACTCTCCATCTAGCTTTACTGCTTTCAGGTTGTTTTTGACATACAGATAAGTCTTCTCGTCCTCATCAATGGCGAAATACTTGTTTGTCGCTTCTTTTGTCAGCCGCTCATAATTATAGTCGCTGAGACAAGCAAGGTTGAGCATCTTGTCGTTGAGGCAGTGTGCCGCTTTTTCAGTCGGTCTATATGTGCGGATTCTTCCACTGTAATCCGGTACTCCAACTGCATATCCTTCGGCCACGAGGAAATCATTCAGAAAGCCCTGAATGTTTTCCTTGCTAGTACAGCTCATAACGGCTTTGCGGTACTCAGCACAGAAAGCCACATAGTTTTCTTGAGACTGTCGCGCCACTTCAGCATCGTGCTGTTGTGTAATGAGGATGCGTGGTGCAGGCGGGAATGCCTTGCGCATCTCATTCTTCCAGTACAGGATGACTTGCTCTTCACCGTCCGCATACATCTTCTTCCAGTTAGGTTGCGGCCAGACATACTGCTTCTTTGCGTACTTGTTTCGTTCGCTGTCATTCATAGCAGAAAGGTCCGTTACGAGTAATCCTCGTGCAGACCAGAGGTCCTTGCGGGCTCCGCCTATTTTTTCGCCCATGTCCTGAATCTTTTCAGCCATCTTTTCTCACCTCACTATACAAAAAAGAGCGATTGAGCGAAGCATTTAGCCTTACTCTATCGCTCATTTATTCACTCAGCGTTCCACCTCTGAGTTCCACTTTGTCGGGTAATCATCATAATATGTAGCGTCCGCAATTGCTGCGTCATGCTCGTACCTGTCGATAGTCCCATTGACTTTTTCGGCAATAGCAGCGTATTGCGCCGAAATCAGCTCCGGCAGCGGCGTATCAAAAGAAGCACCTGTCAGATATCCGGGCTCACTGTATGCAGCCAGCTCAACCTCCCCGCATTCTGCTCCGAAGGAATCGTCCTTGGCGTAGAACGCGCAGCGCTCGCCGTCCACTTCGACCGTGCCGCTGTAATAGCCGTCAGAATGCTCCATGATTTGGACATCGATGGCATCTTTCTCTTGGTGCATCAGCTTATCCAACTCGTCCAAGTCATGCACCTCCGATTTGCCGTTCCAAGCTGCTCCGACCAGACCGTAGACTTCATCAACACAATAGTCGTATCCGTGCTTCTCTACACGGGACTCTATCTGCAATTCGGCGATGTCAGAGCGAGGAACCGTGATTTCCTTTTCCAATTCCACTTCTAGCACGGAGCCAGAACCATCGTGCGGGTTATACATGCCACACATGACACCCGGCTGAAAGGTCAGAGTGGCATCTTCATCGCCGAGTCGCGCGTAGTCTTCCACTGAGACCCTCGTAAGAAAGACGAAACCATCAATATTGAACGGATTGCTATTGGCGATTTCAGAAGCCAAAGAAGCGACGAACTTACCATAGCTTTCGGTTTGCTCTTTGTATAGTCGGTCTCCGTCAGAGAACGCTGGAAGCAACACTGCATCCGAGTATTCATCAAATGCCTTGTTCAGCTCTGTCATCGTATGGCCTTGGTCTTCAACAAGTGTTTGAATAAAAGACTGCACTCGCCGTCTGTTGGAATTATCCTCGCTGCCGACTGTGATTTCACCGGCAGTTGAAACGATAGCGTTCACGCGCATCATCTGTTGCTCGTAGGAACGGTCAAAATCAATAGCGATGGTATCATTCAGGAAATCGAAAGCGGAATCTTGCAGTTTCCAGTTTTCTTCTTTGGTCAGGTCAAACCCTTTATCTTTCATCCAATTATCGACGATTGTGTGCATTCGACCGGAGATAAAAGACTCAACTGTCCAGTCGGCCTCATTTCCGAGAGCATCTAAACATTCCTGCTTAGATTTGTTCTCATGAACCGCCTCAAACAATGCTTCTGTCTGGTTAGCATCTTCGATTGCACAGTCGTAATAGTTGTAGCCTTCAATAACAAGACCACTGTTTTCTTCGCCACGCAGATAAAACTCGCTATCCACACGAGCCAACAGTGCAGCAGCATCAGTTTGGCTAAGGCCATACTGTCCAGCAGTATCAATTGCATCGAAAATAGCCTTGCTGCGTAAAGAATCAGACATTCTTTTTTCACTCCTTTCTGGATTTACATTCGAGTGTGTTACCCCAGATATTTGCTCGCGCCGCCTGCATAATCGCCGGAGCATGGACGCGAATATATTCGATAACCGGGTCTGCGTACTTGGAGGAACTGAGCATCGCCACACCATAACCATCGATGTAGATAGTCTGTTGGCCGTAGTGAATTTTCAAAAAGTCCAATTGTCGCTTTTTACTGAAAAAGTACTCCACACGCATATCGGTTCACCTCAAAGCATTAGCCAGAGGAGCATCTCCGTTACCACCCTCGCCATCATGGAGGCTGCTTTGTGAGGGCAACCCGCCGAAGCGGGCAATATAATCAGCGTTCGTAGTCATCAGTCTGTCGTTCAGACTCGATTTCACGGTCATCAATAGAGGTTTCGACCTCTGCCGCCGCATCTGAAAGCTCGATGCACATATCACGAGCTTCCTTGGCATCATGCTCAAGGTCCTTGTTAAGCTCAGGAATACCCTGCACCCCCTTATTTCTTGCACTGCGCCACATATCCATAGTCTGGTCGATGTCAAAGTTATCAGCATAGTCTTTGATGTCTTGTGCGAGTGTATCTTCGCGAGCGTTGATAAGCAGACCGCCGCCATATGTAGAGTTGGTGAGCAGCATCTCGCCGTTCTCAAATTTTCTTACCGCCCAGCCGCGCTCTTCGGCTTCTTTGGCAATCGCATTGCTGACAATTTCAGCCTCACGGTTATATTCTAGGATGCCATCGTGAATCGCATCGCAGATGATGCACTTTACCTCGTCAGCGATAGGAACAGTGTTCACATCCTGCATCGGAGTACCTTTCGGCATCAGGCTCATGATGTTTCCGTCACGGTCCGCAAGGAAGCGCAGCGTGTCATCGTTGATGCTGACAAATCCCACGAGTTCGCCAATATCACCTTTGTTGTGGTCGATGCTGACGACCTCAATATCGGATTTTTCGATACCCTTGCTCTCGTAGCTGATTCGAGCACAAATAGCATCGGGGTCCTCCCGCTGGAACTCATCAGCTTTTTCGAACATGGTGCGGTAGATGGTATCTGCCGCATTGTACAGAGCTTTTCCCTCTTCGGTGTTCAGTCCGTATCCGTCAATGGTTGAGCCATTGGCGTACCCCATCTCAACATTGTCACTGCTGAGATTGATGACTGGAGCACGACCATCGTGTTCGATAAACGAGACATCGTACTCCTTGCCGTTGCAGCTGGCCTTACCGGTTGTGGTCATGGTATCGGTCTCTGCGTCATACTCACAGTCCTCAAATTTAACTTTGCATTCATCCATAATAGTCACCTGCTTTCAGCTAAGCGCCATCAGCTACCGGACAAACCCGGCATTGCCCATCCCCTACCCCGTGGAGGTTGTGCTTGCGAGGGGACAACCCGCCGTCCGGCGGGCATCTATATTTAACGCTCGTACTCGTTATACGGGCGAGCGGGTTTCCGTTCGCGGTAGATTTCACGCTCCGGCTCGTTTTCACGGTCACGCTGCCGCGCTGCAATTCGTTCTGCCTGTTCCCTTTTCAGGTCAGCTAAAGACTTAATCGGTGCATCGTCAAAAATTCCATTATCTCGCTGAGGGTTCCGATTATTCACCGCCTTGATTTGTTCCGGAAAGAACGCTCCAATTTCTGAGGTATCACCTCTAATGAAGCCATCATATCCGGTCACATCCGTGACTGCATGGTTCCAATCAAGCGGCGACAAATCTGGTTTTACTTCTTTCATCGCTTCGTACAGTGCTTGAAGCATCAAGACATCTCGCACGAGGTCTCTCTTTTCGTACAATATATCGTAGACCGCTCTCTCCTCTGCCTTGGAATTTCCAATTACAGGAAGATGTTCCAGCGGTTTCACTTTTGGCGGTTTGTAATCAATTTCGACCCTTGAAGGAATTCCACAGCCCTCTTTGGGCGGATACGAACGATTCTTTTCCTTGTAACAGATATCTTTCTTCAGCGCTTTTCCAAGAAGCGCTTCTGGGTCCACCTTTTTAAGAATAGCCGCATATTGTTCAAATGAAATCGTATTGCAATCATAGAGGTTCAGCGGTTTACGGATATCTAAATATACCGCCATGACCTGATTATCCGTGCCACCAGCATAATCCCGCGCAATATCTTCACGGTCCGAACAGTAAATGAAAGGACCGAAGCCGGAACCAGCTTGGCTACCAAACCTTGCTTCATCTATTTCATTGTGGAGTTCACTTTTTGTGCCGTGATAGCAAAGCTTCGGATTATGGTTGTCGTCAATGATGTCCGTATCCTTAAAATACTCTGCTTGCTCATCCGAAAGAGCCATATCAAGTTCCATTTCTTCCATAACTTCCTACCTCTCATACGCTACGCGGTCAGAACGACGAAGGGATTCTTCCAGTTCCCGCCGTTCAGCTCGTGCCCGCTCACCGGTGTAATCTCCTTGGGCAAATTCACCGTTATTGACGAGATAACCCGTTATCTGGGCAATCTTCCAAGTATTTTCTTCGACCAGTGTTGTGCTCCTGTCATCCAGTGTTTTAATGGTGACATCAGCACCAGCTCTTAAGCTTTCCAATATTGTATCTTGCAGCGTTGAAATTTGCCCTTGTGTCAAAAACTTTTTGTCACTAACTACGATAGTTCTGTCCGTGACCTCTCCGAATACATGCACGATTCCGGCATTCACAAGAGCTGCCTCAGCGCTTTTCAACGAATATAAATCGCCGACCGCATTCAGACCATCATCAATTTTGCATCCATTCGGACTGACATAGAAGGCATTTATGAATTGCATTTGAGGCTCACTCCTTTCGTAGTCTAACGCCATAACCCTGACTGGTGGTCTGGTCAAGAACTCGTTGGCAAGCTCTTTGGCGACCTCTAGCGGGTCATGCTTGCTGGAATGACTGACCGGTCCGAGCTTGTCAAAGTATGTAAGCTGCAAACCCTCATGCCGCAACGATGGCGAAACTATTATCATGTTGCCTCTATCGTCCAACTGAAACTCAACTGCCTTCGAGTGCCGAAGTATCGAGAGGATTTCAGCCGCTGCCATCGCGTCCTCATAGTCAGCTTTCGTCAGCAGCACATCCTCTTCGTCATCCGTTAGACCATCTTGAAAGAACGCAAGTGGGTCAACCGTGTGCTTTACTTTAAGGGTAAGCTGTGTCGCATCGTCATGTTCGTATTGCATTATCGTTATCTATATTCTACAAAAAAATAAGAGCTGTCTACCGTTTATTCCTAATTATAGTATACCTCATTTCTCGATGTATGTCAATGTATTGTTATAGCATTATATTTATCGAATCCAACAAAAATGCTGGCACTCCGATTACTCAGACTGTCAGCAATGATTCTACTCGTTCTGTATTTCAGGGTGTATTATGCAGCAGCGCCGTGAGGGTCTTTGAGCTTAACAGCCTGTGCTTTCAGCTCAATTTCAAAGGGGAACACACAGGTCATGCATGGCTCCGGTTCGCCGGTTTTCTGGTTGTACAGACGGATTCCGATATATCGTCCATAAGGGTGGATGTATTCCACCGTACCAAGGCGGCGTGTAATACCTCCGTTTGTTTGGAATCCTTCGAGGAAGGTTGTTTCATCACCGATATGAAGTCGGGACAGAACCAGTGCTTTGCGCCGGACCATCAGTTTCGAGTCGCGGGCCAACTGCTTCTCCAGTGCCGCCTGACCATAGGTGGTGGTCTCAATATAAGATGACTTCATGATTTTCTCCTCCGTGCAGCGATTCCCGCCACTATCACTATACCAACATTGATGATGGCAACGAGCATCGTTGCCGCCATCAGAACATTTCCCCATACGGTCATGCGACCGCTATTTGTTGCTATTGCAGTTGCTACCATTATCACGATAGCATTTACAATCAGTTCAATCTGTTTCTTGGTTATCGTTGTTTTGTGTTGTGCCGCTGCCAAGTCTATCTTTACAATGCTCAACGCGGCTGATAGTGCGGAGAGTATACACAGAGGTATCATGATATTACCAACACTCTTCTACCCTACGGCCTTTGCCCTTGCGGGCGTACTTGGTCTTGACCCGCATCACCGCAGGTCTGAAGGCAGACCACGAACCGTTACGGCTCCGTGCAGCATCTGCTTTCTTCTCGGCTCTGGACCGCTTGTCTACCAGCTTGATTTTACTCATTGGTTTGCACCTCAGCTTTCTTCACTGGGCAGGCCAGCTCATAAGATTCCTTAATATAGCTGGGCATTTTTTTCCGTTTAATTTTTGGTGTGAAAGTATAGGTTTTGAGAACCATTTCCGTGTTTTCAGGCGAGCCCGTATAGTTATCGAAGTTCTCCTTGATGATAGCCGTCAGGAACTCAACGAACTGGTCAAATAGCGCTTCGTCACATACTGCTAACGCTTTGCCCATCTCGGTTTTCTTTTTAATCTCGGTGACATCATAATATTTGCTATATAGACACGGGAAGTAGCTTTCGTCTACTTCTTCCTGTACAGAGTTAATAACCCTTCTATAAGAAGATGCGTCAAAGCCGTTGGCTTCCAGTTCATCGCACCAGCTCGACAAAACGAAGACATTTTTCCGGTATTTGCATTCGAGGAGTTCTTTTAACCTTGTGCTTGGATAGTCAATTCCCATGAGAATAGCAATAGCAATAACTATATTAAAAATAAAACCACACTTGTCTAACGGCACAATCACAGCCTCGATAAACTTGTTTGGCATCAGAATCGCAAAGATTAAAACGGCCACGACAATAAGAGCAATGACTCCTTCGATGCCTTGCACGCGTTCTAACACTTTCCTGTGCTTTGCAATTGCCTCGTCACTCATCGAATCGTTTTTGATATGGCGGTTGTAACGCAAACGCTTCATGGGATGTTCTGCCTTGCACTTTTCCCAATGGTCCTTCATGACTTTCGGGTACTCTTGGTAGAGTTCATCATACTTCTTCATTACTCTGCACCTCCATTCTCTTTATGGGACAGCAAATCCAGCTCTTTCATCAAGCGCATAATACTGATAGTCACTTTCCGTCCAAAGTGCCTTGCAAACTTTTTGGCTTTCAGGCTTTCTGCCTGTGCCTTGACCTCAAAGTTCGTCTCTACTACTTTCTGCCTAAGCAGAGCCATCATCTTGGAAAGCATCACGATATACTCTTTATCAACTTCCTCATTGGGGTCATACTTCGACAGGTCGATATTTAAGTTGCATGAAAGAGCTTTCTTCAAAGATGTTTCGCTCAACATCTCTTGCGAACTGTCGATGGTTAAGTTGCCGTCAAGAGTTTCGTACAAAGGTGCTTCATACACCATCCGCAAAGTGATGATGCCCTCATCGTTCTGGAAGAGGCTGATGCTGTAGCCTTCTTTACGATTTTGGCGGTCACGCTTGGCGTACTTGGACATTGCCTTTGTAAAATCATAACGAGTCATCGCCATCATCTCCAATATCAATCAGTTGGATGCCATATACACACATGCTGGTCGTTCCGTACTTTTCCTCGGTCATCCTCTGATGCAGGTGGCCGTAGAGATGATACTTGGGTTTATTTTTGCGGATGTACTTTGTAATTCCCACCAGACCAGCGTGGGGGTCCTTAGCGAACTGTGCCTTTGTATCCGCAAACCAGCCTGTGTAGGGTTTATCGTGCGTTATGAGCACATCAGCTCTCGGCAGATTCTTGGCGACATCGATGCTTTGCTGTTGGGTAAGGAACATGTAGTTGCTGCGTTTGTACCGAAGCGAGCCACCGATGCCCGCAAAGGTCACGCCGTCAATCGTCTTGACTTTGCCATGCAGGTCATCGATACCAACTGATTGCAGCGCGAAAGGTTCATCATGGTTGCCGCAGACACCGATAGCTGGGATACCAAGGTTATCGGCAGTGCGCTTTATAATACGCAAGTCCTGTACCCCGATGTCACCAAGGGTCACAATCAGGTCAGGCTCCTTGTCGTATGTCTGGGTCTCGAAGTGCGTCAGGTCAAAAGAATTATGTAAATCAGCACAACACAACAGTTTCATGCTGCTCTTTCCTCCTTGCTTTCTCCAACAGCTATCAGCCAGCCGGGATTCTCCCGGCTGTTGCCCATCGTCCGCCACCGTGGAGGCTGCTGTTCCGGACGACTCCCGCTATGAGAGCGGGTTTATTGATTGATTACGACTTCTTGGAAACTGTCTACTAATTCAGTTCGTTCATCATAATTTCGATGTTCTGCATCAGGTATGCGATGGTGAAGGAGGCTTCGATGCGGAACACGAAAGCCTTCTGGATGTCTGCATCCAATTGCTTACGGGAGCGGCGTACTCCACCGCAATTCTTGACGATAGCTTCAAGGTCGAACCCCTGCAAGCTCCCGCCAAAAGCGGCGAGGCTTTCATGGAATCGGGAAAGATAGTCGGCATCAAGCTCAGCGTCAGGAGCAATTACCGGCATCTCCATCCCATAATCAAGCTGAATGTCTCCTTGTTTGATAGTGAGGTGTGGCTTTCCGCCCTCTGTAGTAAACAAAACGCTGTAGTCATCGATGTGGTTTGGGTCATTCTTGCAAATCTCTGAAAACTTGTTCTGGAATTGGATACGGTTCATGGCATTGTTCTCCTTTGTCGTTTCGTTGTTGTTATGTCGTTATTTGTTTTCGGCTTGTAATTCAGCCCTCTTTAATCCGGCACTTTAGGTGTCGAGTTCTATTGAGGGTTTGCACTTTGCTGTGAACTGTGAATCGTGTTGGGTTAATTATTATCTATCGGTTGAACAGCTATCAGCCGGAGTTCTCACCCCGTTGCCCATCGCCAGCCGCGTGGAGGCTGCTGTTCGTTGGTGACAACCTGTCTGGTGGACAGGCGTTTGATTTATGCGGGAGCCCATGTTACAAGCCATACCTGATGCCAGTCTGCCCCAGCACATGTGTACATAAAGAGACCGTCATAGGCGAATTGCGTCCCATCAGGATTCCAAAAGTACCAGCCGTCATTGATGCCTCTCTGCACGCCGGTACAGATAAAGGTCTGTGTGCCGGAGGGCGTATCGATGTAAGCGAGCGTTGAGCCGGGGACACATCTCGAAATTCCGATGAACCCCTGATTGGCATGGTCTCCAATCGTCATCCCACAATAATTGGGGTAGAAATCCGCAGAGTCTTCTGCATCCACGATTTCGGCAGAGTCACCGCTGATGACCGCAACATTCACGCCAACCGTGGGAATGCGTAGCCGTCCGTACATGCCGGGACGAGCCGCACATTCTGCTGTGATGGACTCGATAGATGGTGCTGCGGAACTTACTGTCGAAGTTGCAGCTGGCGTATGTTCTTTCTTGTACTTGGCCACTGCCGCTTCAATATCGTCATCGCAAACCGAAACCATCTCTTTGGCTTTGACCGCTGCTTCGCTCTCTTCATCGAGCATCACAGTCTCGATTGCAGCATCCGCCAAGTTAGAGCGAGCAATAACAGCCTCTGCATCAGCCGCATCGGAGTTGTCGGCAATCTGAATCGCGTACTCTTCACCGGCAACAGCTTCTTTGTAAACTGCATTGTTGTAATAAGCCAATGCTGCTGCCTGTTTTGCTTCTGCGTGGGCCGCGTATGAGAGCCCCGCCGTTATGCTGAACCCAACGGCAATCGCTGCCGTCAAAGCAATCATCTTCTTCATGGCTTCCTCCTGTTTGTGTGTCGTTGTATTGCAATATCGTTACTTATATACAGTAAAAATATATGCGGCCCATAGCCGCCCTTACTCACTACTATTAGTATAGCACCTTTATGGTTTAATGTCAAGCCAATTTATGCGACATTGTCATATTGTTATTTGTACAAAAAGAGCACCGCCTTGTGACGATGCTTTTGCAAGTCTATTTAGTTTTTATCTTTGTGCGGCGCAATAGGAACCACAATGTCTTCCTTATCCTCTTCAGTTTCGTCCTCGCCACCATCACAAGCGATGAGGTCCTCGTCACGAATCACAAACGACAGCACACGAGGCTCGCCATCAATACCGGCAGGAGCAAGAGTCCAGAGCGCAGGATTAGAAGCCATCAGGTAGAAACGGCCAGAAAACTCATTTGGAATAATACAAAGCCGCACAATGGGAATCTTCTGTCCATCATCTGCCATGCTGTTCTGCGCCTTCTTGAACTCTTCCAAAGCGTTGAAAGCACCGTTCAGCTCGGAGTTGTACTTGGAGTCAAACTTCAGCTCAACCGTTGTGAAGATGGCATGTCTCCAGATATTGACTTCCGGAGTCACCATCAGCTTTTCAGTTACGGATTCGGCCTCCGTGCCGTCTGCGTGGAGAATATCGCAAAACAGGATGCAACTCGCGCACGGGATGTCGTTGACATCATCTCTACCAGAGCTTGCCACAATCAGGTCCTTTTTGGTCGGGCCCATCTCATTGATTTCGTTCATAATAGTACCTCCAAAATTTATCGTTCAATTTCTGCGGCGGACCGTTTTACGGTCTCTTCTCGATGCGGTCGAGGCGCATAACTACGCTCCTGAGCATCAATGCGTTCTTTAATTTTATTGCAGATGCGGATGATTTCGTTTGCGTTTCGCACCTGCATCAATCCTCGATACTTCTCAATATAGCAAAACATGATTTCAGCTCCGGTACGCCGCTTATAGCATTCATGCTGCTTGGCGAGTCGTACATGGGAACTCACCTCACCTTTGACATCGTTATTGGTGTAGTTATAGCCTTTGACCTGCACAGCACCACAGAGTCTACCTTTATAATAGAGCTCAAAATCGATGCCGTCATTCACATCAGTCTGGTAATCTGTCTGCTGCACCTTCATGCCCTTGGGTTCCAGAACGGTTTTGAGCCACTGTTCTGCTTTTTCTTCCCGCTCGTAACCAACAATAGCTGCATCGTAGACACGCGAAACAAACAAATTGGTTATCGTTTCGAGGTCGTACTGATTAGGCTTACAAAATGTACCCATGCCAAAGTTGATGACATCGTGCATGTATTTGGCTTGTCTGGCAATCTCCTCGTAAGAATGACCGTGAGATTTCCAGATGGTTGTTTCAAGGTTGACAGGTTCTACTGAAGGATACCTCTCCACAAGGGTTCTCCTCTCGGCTTCTGTTCCGTCTTTTAGAATAATGAGTTCTTTTTCGCGTTCCTTTGCTGATTCTTCATAGTAACGCGCAAATGATTCAATCGTGACCTTTCCGGCAGCGTTTCGCTCTGCATTTCTTGCGAGCGTGATTACCGGACCAATCTTGCCAATGGCTCCACAGTCCATCTCATTCCATTCGTCAAGAAGCGGAATCACATCCGCATTCTTACGCCGGAAGAAATCCTTGCGTTCCTGTTCCGACCAGACCTTCACGCCGCCAATGGTTTCAGGCATCGAATACTTCTTTTCTTCTTTGCGCCGTGCTTTCAGCTTCTCAAATACTGTAGCTATATCAGCTTCCATCGTCAATCACCTCCCTATAAGCAAAGACCACGCAGCGAATACTTGTAGTCTTTGCAGTCTCGCAAGTGGATAGGATAACCACCTGTGCCTCACTGCTCGGCATCTCACCAATCTCGAAAAGGCTCCTTGCTTTTGCTTCTGCCAGCCAATCGGCGTATTCTTGGTCTGAAAGAAAGTCGGTTTGCAGGTAATTCCAGCAATCCTCTCCGGCATCAAGCGGTGCGCAGTCATATTGCATTACGGAAAAAATCTTGTATGGTTGGACATTCTCACCAACCTTGGCGAACCATATAACGGGGTGGTGCGCAGCGTAATCTTGCTGCTCATACTTGATGAGCGGGGAAAACATCGTTTCAGCGTCAGAACCAAAATTGTGGCCGTGGATGGAGACGGCCTTTCCATCGAGGTCATAGTCGCCCGGAATATACGGTGTTCCGTACTTGCTGTATTGTTTTCCAATATTGTGTCTGAGGTAATAGTCCCTATCCCCTGCCCTGCACATTACTGGGTAAGAAATGACATCAGCCTCGGAATCGGCATCTACCCACACCCAGCCGACCACTTCATTGTTCTTCTTTCGAAGCGAATTCCAGTCAACTTGGACCGGCAGATACTCCGCTTCGGCATCAATCTCTTCGCCGCTAATTTCGGCGGGCGCGGTGTATCCCGAATAGAGTTGCTTGTTCTCTTCGTCCATCATCTGACCCATCTTGATTGCGCCACCGCAGAAGAGAATACCCGCTCCGAGGAACAACATGATGATTACATATATCGTTTTCTTTCTACTCACAAAGCTCCCTCCTGTTATCGAGCGTCCGGTAGGAATCGAACCCACTGCTTTTGCATCCACCATTGCAGACACGACCGACCACAGTCTCAGACGCATAAAAAATCCCCAGAGCGTTTTGGTGCGCTCCGGGGAAAGGTGCTCAACTATGAGCGCATTGATTTAGGATAGCTGGGCCGATTAGCCGTTGACCTTACCAACAGCATTGGTCTTCACAGACTCAGCGGTGATAGTCTTGTCGGCCAGTCCACCGTGGTTGTTTGCATACTGGACAGCATCAACCTTGCTGGAGATTTCGACTTTTGCGCCCTGCCAAGCATTGTCGGCGTTGACATCAAAATCCAGTTCATAGGAACGGGCAGCGGTCGTAGGATTGACGGTGTTGCCAACGCCTTCCTTGACCACCTCAGCATTTGTGCCAGTGCCGGACAGCACAGTCTCATTGCCTTCGTAGACGATGGTGATAACGCCATTGTCCATAGAACGCGACTTCTCGGTCAGAACACCATCGGCGGTAGCGAAGGTGATGGCGCAATTCTCGGCGGTGATTGCCTGACCATCAGCGGTGTATGCCGTATCAGGAGTCACCTTCAGCGTGATTGTGTCATTCACATAGGTAGCCTTCGACTGCTCGTTGTTGATGGTATACGCGACGGTCCGGTCGTCACCGGGGTTGAAGTTGTCGATGGGGTTGGCAGCATCAAAAGCGGTGTTCAGCAGCTGCTCAGAAAAATTGCCAGCCTCAGTCATCTTGTCAGCCGTGATACCGATTGCCAGCTTACCGGCAGTGGTTGCACCCTTGACGCTTGCGGTGTCGGTGAACAGAGCAAAAGAGCTCACCGCCGCCAGAGACAGAGCGCAGATGGCTGCGCCGATGCCCAGTACCTTCTTTTTACTGTTGGTATTTGCCTTTGTCATAGGAATTACCTACCTTTCCGGTCGAATCTATCGACCATCATATATATAAAAGACACCGATTTGGTGGTCTTACAAGGGAAACACAGGTTACTTCTTATTAGTAACCTTGGCAACGGCCTTTTCTGCCGTCACATTGACCAGCGTTTTGTCGCCGGTCGCAAACTGAGTCGCAAGGTCTGCCAGCGCAAGGCCCATGCCTACGGCACTGGACAGAAGCAGCGTACACATCGCGCTGGGAGAGTAGAACATGATGGCGGTCATACTCACCGCAGCCGTTGCTGCGATAACACCACGCATCTGATTCATAGAAACTACATTTTTCATAGCTTTTACCTCCAAAAAATCACTTATCTTCGCTTTTATCGTCTTCGGCAACTTTACATTCACCATCGATGACTGCCGGTTTTGATTTCTTTTCATCCTTGCTGGATTTCACGAGCAAAACTGCAACAACTACAAACGCTGCAACTAAGACCACAAACGCGACCTGCGTGCTTTCCGAGTGGAAAACATCGTCAACACCGGACTGGATGCTCTTGTTCGCGCTCGAAGGCGTTGTTACGATAGCGACCTGCGGAGGCTGTGTCGGTTCAGACTGCTTATTGTTGTTTCCGGTATCGGTGACAGGTTCTTTGTCCATATATACCTGCCATACCCAGTTGGTGTCCATCGTTCCGCCCTGCGCCTCATTGCCTACTGTAGTCGGCATCTCAACGGTGATATAGACGGTCTTGGTCTCACCTTTTGCGAGGGAAATTTCCTTGGTGACGGGGCCCGTAGTTCCATTGACCATATTGCCTGCATATAGAGTCTGATTGCCCTGCGTGATGGAAGCAGTCATGTACTGGTACAGGTCCGGCTGCGTGTTGTTGGCATTCTCTACTCGAATCAGAGATACCGTGACATCCGCGCCTGTTTCGTTCTTGACCACGACCTGAGAGTTGATGCGGTCGCCGGGAACGATGTTCTCTTCCTCGAAGAGAACGCCTGACTCATTCAGCGACAGCTTCTTTGCTTTCGCATCCCAGCTTGCCGTCAGCGTAGCACCGTTGCTGTTGTAATCCTGCGCGTAGACGGGAATCGCACAGACGGAGCTGACTGCTAGCAGCATCGTCAGCGCCATTGCGCCGAGTTTCTTGAGAATCTGCATCTTTGAATCATCCTCCTGTATTTTGTTATGTTTACATTGACATACAGTTATTTTGTGTAGGTATTAGATTTGCCGTCTACCCTTTGACGGTATGACGGCTTTTTTTCTATACTTCTATTATAACGCGCATTGCATTACATTGTCAAGTTATTATTGTTATATCTTTATTCACTTCCGTGGTTGTGCCCATTTAGATGCGATATACAGGGAGCGTCATAATTTTGTGGTCGAGCCTGTCCTTATAGACCTTGCCAAGTTGTGAGGAAGCTTCAAAGTACATCAGCTTGGATTGAAGGTTCCGAATCGCTTCTACAAGGATTGGAATACTGGTGTGTTTTGCCAGTCGGCTCAATCTATGCCGGACGATGGTTGCGTTCGGCTGGTCGAGCACCTGATTCAATAAACATGTCTCGTCAAAGTCAAGCAGTACCGGGTGGTTTGTCGCTTGCCGAAGCTGACTCAGAACATTTCTGCTCGCAAGTGATACCTGATTCAGCATTTCAAGGCACTGTTCCGGGTTCTTGTCCTTGTTCCAGAGCTCCAAGCACTTGATTTCATCACCGGTCTTTACCTGATTGACTCTGCACACAACTTCTGCTGCGCATTCAGCCACGAGTCGGAGATAGAGTTTGTCATTGCGTCCGGTACGCGCTTCTGCTGCTTTGAGGCAGAGCAGATTCACACATTCTTTGGCAATAACAGATTCTTCTTTTGTGGCGATGATAAGTTTCTTGGCAATCACATCATATTGCACTAGGCGGCTCGTTTTATCTTCGGTGTACTCCACATCGCATTTCAGAGCATCCCGGCATCCGGCAATGATGTCTACCGGAGTCAGTATATAGGGGCTATCGATGTCAGGAGTCTTTTCACCGGGAACGGTCTGGCTGATGTCGTAAAGGTGAACCGGCAGATACTCTACACCTTCTGTGGTGTACTCCTTGCTCTTCACTTCCCCGTTCTCATCTGCTATTACACCATTGTCATCCTCTTCAACCTTGTAGTCATGCACCTTGCAGACCGTGGGTTTCAGGAGCACAATGGGAGTTGCATCAGGCTTAACCTTACGGTCAAAGCCATTCAACCAAGCATTATATCCGCCTACTGCCGTAGCTTCCGGCATTTGCTGTTGTAAGAGAAGAACATTATCCGGCGTAAGGGAAGGATGCTTTGCCATCAGGTCTAACATCTCAGAAAGACTCTTTTTTCTCTGGCAACACTGCTCTGCTGCGGGGTAAATCTGCTCATAATAATCCATCAGAAACTTCCCTCCCCTTGCGCCATACGACTGCGGTAGATTCCCTCTCGATGCAGGATTTCATACGCATGACCGGGAGAGATATTATACTTATTTGCAATCGATGTGATGGTTGTCATGGGATTCTCCAGCACCTCGTTGATAATCAGAGTATTACGCTCATTGATTTCTTTCTGGTGTTTATTGACGAAACCCGCTTCACGGTGGCTTTCATAGTTCTCTGCTGCGCCAAGAATCATATAGATTCTGGAGCGCGTAATGCCATGCTTTTTAGCAAGTTCAATCGCAGATACACCGTTCTTATAATCATTGATAATTTGCTGATTTCTTGTGCTGAATCCGTCCTTGACCATTTCTGCGTTGTGACGGTAGCCGTCATACCCCTGCTGTCGGAGAATATTGTAGCAGCGATTCACACATAGCTTATACTTTTCGGAAATTGCTTTGACTGACATTCCTGCGATGTAGTCTTCAAGCATCCGCTGATTTCTTTCTTTTGTCATTGCCCTCTTATTATTTTTCTCTCTCATTTTATTCACCATCTTCTCGTTCAAAATTAGCATGGGTCTCCGCTTAGGGTCTGCACACCCACGCCATCCGCAGAGATGGCAACTACAGCTATCAGCCGGAGCCCTCTTTTTCTCCGTTGCCCGCCACTCACCCATCGAGGAGGTTGCTGTATCGAGTGGCTCCTACGGGAATTTCCGTAGGCATTTATCACGCAGAGACTACCTAACCTTCCATAACTGCCTGTGTGTATTCCGTCTTTTCCTCGATTTTGCTAGCAAAGACTCCAACACGGTCTGCGGCCATGATTTTGAAGTTGTAGTCATCCGTATTAGGACTTGCTTTGGAAGGGCGAATTTCCGACTCCAAGGATTTGAGCTTTGCAATCGTCTCGGTGATGAACTCTTCACTCACACGGTCTCGATAGGAGATATGCGGGAGCTCGATTTCAAACTGCACCTTGTTTGACCCATCGCTGATTTCATATTTATGCTTGAAAACTGGTCCAAGTATAAAATTGCACGGCTTCATAATATTAGCCCTGTCCCGTATAACAAGTTTCGGGCTCTCTTCGTGCTCGCCTCTGCACAGTTTTCTCCAAGTGTCATCCAGAAGAGCTCCAAACTCCACTCTGCTATAATACGATTCTTTCATCTCGTCTTCCTCCGTATATCAAAACAGCTATCAACCAGAACGACCATCCTGTTGTCCGCTTCCCGCCCCGTGGAGGCTGCTGTTGTAGGAAAGCTTACCCGCCAGCGGCGGGCAATATATCAATTCAGTTCTTTCAGCCGCTTATCGATATTTTACTCCTCCGGCCCAAAAAGGCGCTCATAAAGTTTATCAAATTCATCGCTGATATATTGCAAATCAGCGACCATTTTCGCCTGGAAGTCGAGCACATCATTGTGAATCTTTTCTTTGTCGGCTTCACTCAGTTCTTCTTTTCCGTTCTGCATTGCACTGCAATAGATGGAGCTGAAGGCATCAACAAAGTTGGGCGTTGTCATCGGCAAGCGCTGCTCGTCAAACTCCTTTTTGAAAGCATCAAAAACGAATTGTGTGAGAACTACTTCAACTTCTGTTTCGGCATATACATTCAAAGATTCCCGGCAGGTAATCCCCTCCGGCATGGCAAGATTTTCGGTCTGAAAGTAAACCGAGCTGCTGATAACCGGCGAATTGTCAGCATACCCAAAATGGCAATCCGCACTTTTGACAATGTGGTTCGGTGCGTTCTTGCAGGTCTCTTCCCACCACTGTTTGAACTCGGCAAAGGGCATTCCCTTTTCTTCTGCTTTCATTTCATTGAAAGCCTTGTACATGCCACAGCCTACGGCTGCAAGCATACCAATGCCGCAGATGTGCGACAGAACACGAGCTACATTTTTCATAATCGTCCTCCTTATTTCAGACCGTTGTATGTACCGATTGCACCGTCAGCCGGTCATCTCATCTGACCGTCACCCGCCTCTCACTCCTTAACGGCTGTGCTCATGAGAGACTACTCTATGTTATCAATCCCATCACGCTGGGATGACTGCTTGTCCGAGTCTCGTCAGCGTCAGATTGTAGTTGTTATCGTCAATTTCAATCCCGATGTATTTTCGATTGGTGTTACGCGCCGCCAGAAGCGTAGTGCCACTGCCGCAGCAGTTGTCCAGAACGATTTCGTTCTCGTTCGTATAGGTCCGAATCAGGTATTTGCATAGCTCAACCGGCTTTTGCGTGGGGAAAATTGCCGGGTGAGGCTTGTCATAATCCAGAACACTCTTCGGATATTTCTGCGTTGTACCTTTTCGTGCATCAGGCAGGTTCTGAAAACTACCGTAGTTGTTGTTTGTGTTTGCTTTTGTCAGATAAGCATTGCCTTTTCTGTGAAGTGGAATGCCTTCGGTAAATTGAGGATTGTATGTAGGGAGCGCTTTGTAGAAAACGCAAATCTCTTCGTGGTTTCGCAGCGGCATCTTATTGGCGTTGAGAAAGCCTGAAACCCGCTCGCCTTTTTTCCAAACGAGGTTGTACCGCCACATTGCCGGATTACTCACCATGAGTTTCGCCATGAACATCCCATCCGCAAAGAGCAAGATGGCTCCGTTTGGTTTGATGATTCTCTTGTACTGTTTCCAGAGGTCATCGAACGGAATGACCTCATCCCATTTGTTTCGTGTAACCCCATAAGGCAGGTCACACAAAATCATATCGATGCTGCCATCGGCTATCTCCTCCTGCATCATGGCGAGGCAGTCACCGCGATAAACTACATTGGTTTTCATTTTTTTACCAATCAAGCATGTAGTACGAATACGGGTAGTAGCTATAACTATGGTAGTAATATGAAGAACCGCCAACTCTCGTCCAGCTACAATAGGAGCTGCAATGCTCTTCATCATAGACGAACTCATCACCGACTTCATACTTATCATAGGTTTCCTTATCGACATACCACTGGTCCTGCTTTAGTTCGCCATCAACCGTTTTCTGGTAGCTGATGACATAGGCATCATCGTAGAACAAATAGCCATTGTGATTTTGAGGTGTTTCTCGATGCGCCGGAATCTCGTACTTTTCGTATATCACGCCACTGTCCAGCGGAACATGCTTATTCTCCGATGTTGGCATATCGTCATCGAGTTTCATTGCCAAGGAAATAGCTGCTCCAAGTACAATGAAAAGCACAACGATAGCCAGAATCCCGCCACCGAGTTCTTTCAGGTCATCAAAATCCATTGAAATCACCTTCTTTCATCAACGGTCTATTTCTTGCGAGCTACCCGCTTTGCCTCAGCCTCTTCCTTGGCTTTCAGCTTCCGGGCACGGGCAAGGCGTTTCTCATTGTCGCGGCGAATCCGCTCGTATTCCTTCTTTTCGGCCGGGGTCAGTTCCTCGGAGTGCTGTTCACCAGTTTCAACATCAGCATCGACCTTGGCTTTGTACCCAAAATCGTTCTGAGCAAAGTACTGGCGGCGAGCATTGACCTGTTTGTCACGCAGTTCTTTCTGCTCGGCGCACCACACATGATAGGTCTCGATGCGCTTTTCTCTTTCCAAGTCGCTGATGCCCTCTTCGGCCAACCACAGCAGAGGGTCGATGCCGTCAGGGTATTCAGCCGGAGTAAAAGCTGTAACAGGAGGCGCAGCGGCAAGAGCTTCTGCAACCACATCATGCTTTGAAGCGGCTGCTTTACGCTTATCCTCTTCCTGCTTTTTCTTTTTGGCTTTACGCCGCTCAACCTTTGTGGCACTTGCATCGTGCTTATGTACTACTGCCCTGATAATCAGCACAATACCGACAAGGAGCAGTACAGCGAGCACAGCAACGACAAGGGCAAACCAGCCAGCAAACCAGAAGTTATAATCGCCGACTGTAAAGGTATATACCGTGCTCAACTGTTCCGGCAGTTGAATCTGGCTTGCCGAGATTTCTAAGCTCTGGGTCTGAGCTTCATTCATTTTTCTATCCCACCTTTCTAACCATTTTGAAATGCTGCCATTGCGCCTTGCAGCATTGCATCATCTTCTGCCGTAAATTGATAGCCGCTGCTATCGGTGTCTGGCAGAGAATTGTCTGTAGCTTCCGTCTTTTCAACCACCTGCATGACCGCAGAAGGCTCAGTCTCTTCCTTATTATATAAGGGAGGTGCGGCAGGCTCTTTATCAGGAGTCTCTCGCCGCTTGCTCTTCGGAGCAGATACCTTTACAGGAGCAGCCACGGAAGCAGTATTGTCAGTGCTGGGTGCGGTGCGACCTGTCAGCATGATGTAGAGGTCATCCTCTGTCATCTGTTTACCACCCAAGTAGGAGTAGACGGCTCTTGCTACAAGGTCCGCTTTTCTCCGTTTTGGAGCCATCTTGAGGATATCATCCGCGTATTGTTGGATGGGGTTGGTGCGCCGGAAGCTGATATGCACTCCCATAGCCACACCTCCTTACATTGCCGGATTTTCGCGGCGATACATAATCTGATAGCCCTTAGCGTTTGCGGTGATATCGTCAACCACAATGGCCGCAGAGCCGATGCGCTTGTTTCCGTTGATGTAGTCCTTGAGGAGCATTGCACCGCCGCCGACAAAAATCGGACGACTAATACGCAAGTCAATATCTCGTTCACGAAGCCGAGAGACGATGTCATCAACATACTCAGCAGCCGCTACCCGCATCAACTGCTTAACCTCACCGGGCAAATCGCTCTGACGATTCTGCAAGACAGCATCAACATCATCTTCGCTCGGCAGCAGGTCCAGTTCGCCGTTGCAGCGACCGAGGACCTTGTTGTAGAGCTTAATCACGCCGTCATCAAGGCTTCCGCACTCAGCAACACACGGCGCACCACTCTTGACTGGCAGGTAATCGAGCGTGAAGCCACCCATATCCACTACCACCGCGTTAGACAAGTTGCGAACCTGACCATAAACGGACATCAGAGCGCCGAACCCCTGCACATAGACCTTGCAGTCATCAATGCGGATGCGGAACTCTTGACCGTCCAGAGCAAATTCGATAGGGCCTCGATTTAAGAAATAACTGCGGAAACTCTTAAATTGTGCCCCGTAGTGAGCCGGAGGCAGACCGACCAAAAGCGTAATCGGTACTGTCTGACCCGTCCCGGAACGAACTCCACTTGCAATCAGGTCCTTTGCAATGCCGTACAGGGTCAGGACGAAACAGTCCTCGTTCGTAGTCTTGTTCCGCAGATACGCACCGCGCTTGCTGGAAAGCATGTAATACTTATCCTTCCAGTGGAGGATGTCCGAGCCGAAGCCGGGCATAGTCGTGCTCACGGTCATGCCGGAGGTAAAGACCGCGCCACGCCCGGTCTTGGTCTGTTTATTGCCATTGTCGATGGATACGACCATATATATCTACTCCTTTCATGAGGTTCGAGAATCATTTATTAGCAGCAATTCGCCGACCTTCTGGTCGTTGTCCATCCCTGCCGCGTGGAGGCTTGCTGTTGGGGACAGCCCGCGGGGTGCGGGCAAGTATTTTACGGTGTAAGGGAAGGCAAAGAGGAAGCCGTTATGAGAAAACTCGATGCCATTACAGAAATCGTAATCAATATATTGAGTACAATTTCCTTTTCTCGCGAATTGTCTCCAAACGCTCTAAGGATAAAAAGCGTAAAGAAAATTGCGAAACAGATGCCTCCCCAGAACGCGCATCTACTGCGAAAAATACTACAATAGACCGGCGTGAGCGTCACTTTTTCGCCAGCTTTGACGGACACTTCTTTTCCAGAGGAATATAAGTTTGTGCTTCCATTCACACGCCACCCCGAAAAGGTGTAACCCTCTTTCTTCGGAGCATCAGGGAGTATGATGAAATTATCTCCTCTTTCCTCGTTTAAGAATTCAGGCTCTTCATATGCAATTTGTTGACCATTCTCAGGCGTTGCATTTGCAGCCTCTGCGGCAAACGCAGGAATCGCTGTGATGATTGCCAGCAGCAAAGTCACCACTACAGACGCGAGGATGGCGAGCGACCTTCGAAGTTTAGCTGCCATTGCTCTATCCTCCCAATTTACGGTGTCATGTATTTGAGCTGTTGCAGTGTGTCAGCCAGAGCTTGCTGCATAACATTGTCACGCCCATATAATGCAAAAACAGCAAGTGCGAAAGCCGCAATGAGCCAAAATATACCAAAGGCTTGCAATATTCCTGATACCTCATATAAAGTATCTGCACAGGCAGCAAGGCAGGAAACAAAGAACAAAACAAAACATATAATTGCTGCCATCCCGTAATTCTTGGTAAAATTGTCAGCTCCCTTCGTGCTGACATAGACCGGGCTGAGAGTCACTTTCTCGCGAGCTTTGATGGGTATTGTTGAGCCTGATTTGTATAGGTCTGTGGTGTTACCATTTACACACCAGCCATAAAAATCATAGCCCTCTTTTTTCTTGGCATCCGGCAAAGTCAGAATATTGTCGTGACCGTACTGCAAGACAATATCAGAACCGTCTTCATACTGGTTCAAAAGGTCAGGTTCTTCTTCGTTGGAACTTACGCTCTTATCTTCTGTCGTTACACCGGTAGCTGCTTTGTACACAGGTTGCAGGTGCAGCTCTGCGCTGTCATTTTTGACCACTACATCACCGGCATCGTAGAGGTCACTGCCGCCATTTACCCTCCAGCCTTGGAAAGTATAGCCTTCCTTTTCCGGTGCTTCTGGGAGCGTGATGCCGTTATCGGAGGTATCATCTTCGCCCAAGTCAGGCTCATCGTACACAATTTGCGGGTTGCTGTCAGTCGTAGATGTTGCCGTCTCTGCGGCAAACGCCGGGACCGCCGTGCTGACTACCAGCAGCATTGTCATCATCACCGCTGAAATAACGGCGAGCGGTTTTTGAATTTTCACACTCATTGTTCTTTCCTCCTAAGGTTTTGCTAATAAAGCAAGTATGTATAAGGAAAACACTGGCAATAATAATAAGAGAGCAAATCCACCAACTATATCCCAAGGGACACTACTATCGGGGTAGAAAAAAGAAAGTGCAGCACATCCTATGAATATCACAAATAAAATAACAGACAAGTTTCTAAAGTTTGCATATGCCTTTTCTCGTCCTTCGTTCTCAGCCCCAATTGCTTCGTACACCGGTTGGATTTGCATTTTATGCCCGTCTTTGTTTGCAATCGTTTTTCCTGCGTCATAAAGCTTTGTGCTCCCGTCTACGCTCCAGCCTTTGAAGGTATATCCATCCTTGGCTGGAGCATCAGGTAGCGTCACATAATCATTGGCATCGCTATTGTACTCTGGCTCTACAACCTCAAACTGCTCATTGTTCTGCGCGGTTGCAGTCTCCGCAGCAAACGCCGGAACCGCCGTGCTGACTACCAGCAGCAGGGTCAGCACCACCACTGCAATAACAGTAAGCAGTTTTTGAATTTTCACAGTCACTGTTTTCTCCTCCTAAAATATTCAGTGTCCGATTGCCCAGAGAAGCATTGCTGCCGCTGCCGCGAAGCCAACGCATAGAGCACCAGCCACTCTATCGATGCTGTCTGCGTCTGCTCCAAGTACAGCCCCCATAAAAATGACAATAAACGGAGAGCCTAATGCAAGGATTACAAGCAGCCGCACGATAGACATCCCCGTCTGTTGCGTGGTGGCATATTGAGCAGGGTCCACTGACGCATAAGCAGGGGCAGCCATGAGAACTGCCACCAGCAGTATCATTGCAATCGCCGCTGCGAGAGTCAGCGCTGCTTTAGACATTGTCTTTTTCATTGTTCTTCCTCCAACTTCGTCAAAACCTTATGCCTTGTTGCAATTAGCCGGTCGTCATGACCGTTGCCCGCTTCCCGTCCCGTGGCGACCGCTGCTATGGGAAGTTACCCGCCGACGCGGGTCTTTTTATTAGTTAGTTTCAAATTTATATGGGGTATACAGAATTTACATAGAAAAGATAACCCAGAAGGGCCAAAACAGCGAGGCCGAGCAGCGAGAGTTTACCTTGGTCTATTAGCTCTTGGTCATCATTAAGTAATCCACGAAACAGCGGCGAAAGAGCGAGCAACGCTACTATTGCAAGAATAATTACTAGAATAGTTGGTTCTGAAATCACCAGCACATTGGGAATAATAACCATTGTCGTATCCTCAATTTTCCATTCACAAACAATTTCAATACAGCTTTCCGCCGGTCTGCTTGACCGTTGCCTGTCATCCACCACGGAGAGGTAGCTGCTTCGGATGACACCCCGCCGAAGCGGGCAAGTTTTATTCTTCTTGCGAATCATGGTCATAATTGGATACCAAGATGACAAGCTGCCGATGCAGTTTCACCATGTAGTAAGCGGCCACTGCCTCATCGACCAAGAACATTGCGAGCACAAACATCCAGCTTGTCTGCCACGGGAGTTTTGTCACTGCTCCGTAGGCTACCACAGCCAGCACCGCAAGCGCAACATAAAGCTGCGAGATTGCGACAAATTTCAGGAACACTTTCTGTGCATATGTCAGTTTCATGATTTTTCCTTTCCAAGCTTTGTATTGCCCCTGTTTTTTGTTTTTCACTATATTGCAATACAGTTATTTGTATAGGGCAATAAGTTACGCAGGAGGCTCTCCCCTGCTTACAATATAAGTATACCACCAACCAGCCACAATGTCAAGCCGTTTGTGTATTCATTGTCATATCGTTACTTATGCTATACGCAAAAATTCCCTCTTTAGTGCTCCCACATTGCACGGGTACATCATTACATTACTGCCTTCGTTGAGTTCGATTGCGTATGCCGGTTTGTCGCCATAGGCGTGATGATGCGGCAGATACTGCGCGTGGGTTTTACCTTTGGCAAAGTCAATTAGGTAGAACATGTGGTTCTTACAGTCGATTCCGAGCAGGATACTCTCGCTCTCAGTCAGGTGGATATACTTGTTGTCGCGCAAGTGCATGACACACTTCGCTGACCAAAATCCGCTGTAATCACAGACCAACTCGATGGTACGGGTAGAGCCATCGGAAAGATGCCAGATATAGTCCGCCCCATTACTCACCTTAGATGATGCAAGGATTGTGCGGTTCTTATCTGCTCCTGCCAGCTCAACATCAATCCCGCAACGAATCAGGACAGCACGGATATACTCCTCGTACACCCATGACGCAACAACATCCCTCACAAATATAAAGGGACTGCGAGCATCCGCTTGGTGTGCGCATGACAGAACATTTTGGTAGGTCTCCTGTGCATTGGCTTTTACATACTCCATGTTCCCTGCCAGTATTGCCAGATTAGCAGGACCGAAATTGAGTTTTTCTGCCTCTTTGTACACAGATGTTCCTCTTTCGATAAACAGACGGTCGATTTTCTCATAGATACTCATGAGTGCTTCCTCCTCACTTGTTCATACTGCTTCAATGTCAATGTACTTACTTTGCAGCAGAAAGCAATAGTAGTACAAAAAAGAGCCCACCAATTTTGTGATTGGTGGGCTCATAACCGGGTTATGAGTGTTTGGTTATGCGAGGTGATTCTCTTGCGCAAAGTGCAGGATACCATCGAGGTATTCCGTTACCCGTTTTGCACGGTCAACTGCCTCTTCCAAAGCAGCACTCATCTCGGTTATTCCAATATTATTGTTTTCTCCAAAAAGCGTTACAAGGTCATGGATTTCTGCTATTCGTGCAAGTACTCCAGCTTCCGTGAAGCTGTAATCTTTGAGAGTCTCATACTCATTTGAAAGAGCCTCGCTGCTCATTTCAAAATAATTCCTGCAATCTACGATAGCCTCAGCCATCGCATAATAGTCATTGATATTTGCGTAGCCGTTGTCGTCAAGGTTTAACCTATGTAGTCCGATTTCGATAAGCTCTCCATCAGGCGGGGAGTAATGTTTAAGCCGTACAAGCAGCGATGTCTGACCTGTGCTGTCGTACCCAAGAGCGAGGGCAAAACCTTTCCCCTGTCCTTCGCCTTTGGTATGGTCCTGCCAAGATTCGCCGAAAACGGTCTGGACATCCACTGCCCCGACCAAGATTTGATTGTCTATCATGGTAGCAATCCTCCTTAATTGTATTTCTCCGTTACTATACCAACTTCTACTCACGAAGCATTTTTTCGAATCATCGTTTTAATTTCGTTTCTATACTTTTAATGCTACTCAGTTCGCAAGTTTCTGCAAGCACTTACTTTTTGGTTTGCTAATATTCTACTTACTTTGCAGCAATGAGCAATAATAAAAAAGATGCGTCCACCTTACGGCAGACGCATGATTTTTGGAATCACAGTTCTTGTTGTTGTAAAATATTTAGACGGATTCGCGTGCCTCGTTGAGCATCTCCAAATCAGCCGCGCTCATCTTGGACACATTAGTGTTCATAATGCGGTACAGCTCGGTGTTCTGCGGGAAGGTGTTTTTGAACGGAACCATTGCTGCTCCGGCCTTCATCAAACCGCAACCGGCGCTGGCATTGGAGATGTAAGACAACTGCGTGGGGCTCAGACCCAGCATGGATTCCAGAGCGGAACGGTCAATTGCGCTCTGAGAGAGCATCATAACGATTTCGGAGTTAGAAATCATAGAACGACAGGTGTCGGAAACAAGCATATCGCTCACATTTTGTGTGAGTGCTGTCACGAAGCCGAGGTACTTTCTTGAACGCTTCCAGAGTTCGTTGACGAAGATTGCACTGTGCTCTTCTTTGAACAGCAGGTACACCTCATCGATATAAATCCATGTACGGATGCCCTTGATACGATTCTCGTTGAGTTTCTTCCAAATCTGGTTGATAATAACCAACATCGCGATAGACTTGAGGTTGGCGGATACATCCTTGACATCATAGATGACCATGCGGGTGTCTCTATCTTCCTCGCTGCGCACCGTCTGGTGCGCGAACAGGTCCTGAGAGCCTGTTGCGTAGGTTTCGAGAGCCAAGGCAATTTCGCGTGCTGCCGGTTCCGTCTCGCCATATCTCTTGAGGACTTCCATAAGGTCTACAAGAGTCGGCATGAGACGCTCATCAGGATGACCAGCCGCACAGCTCTGCAAGTAGGGCTGGTAAATCACATGACATGCGCGGTCAATCAACGATTCCGAACCCTGCGGAAGCTGAAAGCGGCTGTTGTACATTTGCTGACACAAAGAAACGACATAGGAAAGCTGATTTCCCATCGGGTCCTCATCAATATCACTTACCGTGATATCCATAGGATTGATATACCGCTTGTTACCCTGCACGATATGTTCCACGCGGGCCAGCTTCTTGCCGGACTTGCGGTTGAATTCGTAGGCGAGCGGATAAAATTCTCGTTCGGGGTCAACGATAATAATCTGGTCCGTTTCCGTCATCAGCATCGTGTTGCAAATCTCACACTTTGCCGTGAAACTCTTACCGCTGCCGGGAATACCCAAGATAACTGCTGCCGGATTCTTTGCCTGTGCTCTATCGTAGATGATGAGATTTCCTGTGACGGAATTCGTACCGTAGCAGTAGCCTTTACCCGTATTGAGGTCCTGCGCATTGAACGGCATCAGGATGCCGCACCCTGCAGTATTCATCGAACGCTTGATGGCGACCTGATTGAAGCAAAGCGGCAAGGTAGTTGCAAGCCCTGCTTCCTGCTGGAAGTCCATGCTGTTGATGCTAACAAGGTACTTTCGCGCCGTGCTCTTGATGATTTCGGTCTGCTTGTCCAGCTCTTCCTTGCTGGATGCAAAGTGAGCCATCGTAAAGGTCAGTTCCACCAGACGCTGGTCATTTACAGACAAATCTTCGAGCTGTTCCACAACTTCCTTCTGACTGGCCTTCAGGTCACTGGAAATCAGTTCTGCAGAGTATCCGGACCGTGCCGCTTTCTTTTGGGCATCGACCATGTTTGCGTTGATAGAGAGCAAACGGTTCTTGACCTTTGCAAGTGCTTTGTCCTGCGGGATGACCGCGAACTGAAGAGAGTAGATACCGGAGAAGCCAAGATTGGTCAGCTCTGTAAAAAAGTTTGCGGACAGTGTGGCGGGCAACTGGCTCAGATACTCGCAACGACCAAGAGTATCTCCGAGTGCAAAGTACTTCGGACGGAATTCAAGACTTTCCGGGGCGATGACATCTTTCGTGCTAAGGCCCAACCGACGCATGTTCTCGAAGTCAAAAGTCTGGCGGCCAAACCCATCAATCTGGGTTTTTGCGCCGAACTCGCTTTCGTGTCCCTGATTGTAAATGTCAAACAGGATACGGAGCAAATCAGTCGAACTGAGCACCTCGCATCCAGCCTGACCAATCTGGTATACAGCAGACGGGACCTCAACATCGTAGCGAGCGAACTGAACCTGCGCAGCAGCAGCGCTCTCGGCCTCGACCGATAGAATCAGGTACTTCTCGCAGACCAGATTGTTGCGGCCGCTCTTGATTTTGTCACGGAGGATTTTGTTCTCCTCCATACGCAGGTCATCCAGACCGTCATTCTTCATCTTCATCAGAACAGACTTTTCAAAAGCCTCTTCATCGATTGCATGATTGTTAATGACAATCTGTACTTGGGTCGTAGCATCGAACATATTCAAAAGCTGACCATAGCGATTGAACATATCGATTTGTTCTGCTTCACGGGCACAAGAAAAGTTGCAATCCGTGAGCTTATATGCGTGGCAGAAATGCCCCGGCTCCGTCTCGATAATACCATTTTCCGGGTACACCATATGATACGGGATGGAATCCTGAACGCTCTTAGGAACTTTCAGGCTGCGAGGCTTTTTCTTAGCCTTCTCTTTCGCTTTCATATACTAACAACCTCCAAAAATCTCATTCAGATGATTCAGCCAGCCAATTTTAATTGCTGTTGCCCATCCCCTACCCCGTGGCGGTACATCTATCAGGGGACTGGTCACCGCTTCCGATGACCTTCTGTAATCAACGAACTCCTTTGACGGAAGCGTTGAATTTCTCTCGTTCTCGCTTTTCTTTGCGAGAAAGTTTCTTTTGTGTTTCCTGTGCTTTTTCCTTATCCTCCGCCAAGATTTCATTGCGGAGTGTGTCATAGGTATTGACCGTCTTGTACTTTCGTACCGGCGGGCGCAGGATATTATATTTGATAATCATGGCCGCAAACTGTTCTGCGTACAGGTTCTGCATAATGCTTTTAGGCAGGAACCCGATTGCCAGAAACGGAATAGCCGCAATGATGCAAAGAATCAGGCAGACATCGCCGGTGATGAAATTCTTCAATCCAGCCCAGATGCAGTAGATTGTCGCGCCGCCTACGCCGAGGCCGATAAGCTGCCGCCATGTGAACGGTCCAATCTGCTTTGCCTGAATATTGTCGAGGTCTTTCGGCATCTTAACTCGCATTTATCCCACCATCCTTTACCCTACACCGCAGATTTCCTTGGCAAAGCTGGAGCTCTTACCGATGAAGCCAGCCGCTGCTGCCAGAATTGCAAGGTTTCCGGCGAATCCAAAGAAGCCGTCTGTCGATGCTACACCGGAACCAATCATCCGGTAAACATACAGCGTTCCGATAATGATGACACCTTGCAGCGCACACGCCAAGAACGAACGCAGATAGCGCATTCCGGTTGGATTCGGACCCCCACTATACATATCACCAAGGGCAAGAGGTGAGAAGAACGCTCTGACGAACAATTCAATCATACGCATATAGACCTGCACTTGGATATATAAAAGGAGAATATTGTTGAGAACCCACGGGATACTCAGTTGCAGCCAACCACCCACATTTGCTATCGTTCCCCAAAGCTTACCATTGGCATTATTGAGCCGGTCCACAAATCCTTGGTCCACAATCGCGGTAGGGACTTCTTTGCTCGCTTCACTGTTCATGATGCTTCTGCCCATTGCCGTGCCGAGGTCGATGAAATTGCAAATCAGGTCGAATCCATGAGCCATCACCCAAGCGCTGACCACAAGCATGATACACGCCCTGAAAAATATATCGATGTTCCAGCGCCCTTCGGATGCTTCTCTGGTTAGATACAGGATGAAGAAAACAAGTGAAAGGGCTAATCCATACCCGAACACGATGTTATACATCTTCTTCAGGACATCTTGGTTTTCAATCCAAATATTCCGAAGCGAACTTCCGGGTGCGAAAATGGCATTTGCTTCGATGTCGGCGTTCATACCCTTGTTCCCGTTCAAATCATTCAGCATTCCATTGACCAGTTCCTTGAGAAAGCCCTTATTGGTAATGTACTCTACTTCCTGCGAAGTTTCTTCGCCGGTATCATCTGCATAGGCCGTAGTCGAAAACATACACAACGCCATCAGCAATGCAATCAAAATTACCATTGCCCGCTTTGCGATAGTGGGCAACTGTTTTACCATACTAATCTCCTCCAATCATGTGAAAAGGCTTTTGGCCGAGGCTTGCCCTCGCTCGCTCTCCGCCGCGTGAAGGCAAGCCTTATGGGGAGCTACCCAGCAGTTAAGCTGGGCAAAAAGAAAAAGCGGGCGAGCGCCATGCCCGCCCGCTAATTCAGCCTGTTGTACCTGTGAGTCCGAACAATGCCAAGATGGGATTGCTGCACGCCCGCAGAATGACCAGCACGATTCCGACACCGGCCATCATCATAGCGCTGAGCTTGCGTTCCGGCGCATCGGACAGGAAAGAAATCGCAATCATGATAACCGCCGCGAAGATAAGCAGGATACCTGCAATCAGCGCAATCTTGAAGAAAATGCTCAGAACTGCGTTCAGGACCTTTTCATCGGTGAAGTTGTCCGGGTTCAGGTCGCAGAAAACCGGCATCACCTGCGCTGCGGCAACCATCATTGCAGCGGAAACCGCAGTGGTAGCTGCCTTGGTCTTGTCAAAGCCCTTTGCTGTAAAGGACTTGACCTTACTCGCAATTGCCATAACAATCATCTACCTTTCTGTAAAATCTCCCTCCACACATCACTGGCAAATGACTGTGGATTTTTGTTTTGAGAGTATCAGCCACCGAAGATGTTTCATTCGGCGTTTCCGTCACGAACCGCGTGGAGGTTCTCTCATTTTCGTGACTGGGCTTCCGGTGCTGGGAGGAAGAGCAGCACCGCAACCCCATGGAGCTGCTGGCAGGAGTTTAACCTGCGACTCGCCGAGTACAGAACGGCAACTCTATCAGACTGAGTTACAGCAGCACAAAAAAAGAGAACGAGAAATCGCCCATCCAAAATTCTGGATAGGTATCACTCGTTCTCTCTGTACATTCACCCAAATACCGGGTCTTCCCCGGTATCCCCTGCTCTCGCATGAAGCGAAGCAATCAGGTGGTGCATCCGAAAGGTTTTGAACCTTTATGTTCTGCCATACAGCAGATGCCTTACCATTTAGGCAACGGATACACAAGAGTCGCATCACTGCGCTCTGAGGTCTTGCGACCCACGGCTGCTTTAAGTTTTGCAGTCGCTCAACAATTAGCCGGACATGTGGCACTGCCCGTTTCTACCACCACCGCGAAGAGGTTTGTTGACTGGTGGCGCATCCCTGTATAATGTGCAGTCATACAGGGAGCGATTCCAAAATCTGCACTTCTGGAATCAAATACAGAAACCCGATTCAGCAAGCAGTAACTTAAAGATAAGCTTAGAAAGGAGGAATATACTTATCGAAGCCATTTGCTTTCTGTATCTATATTATAACACGCATTATTGCTGTATGTCAATACATTGCAATAATATTATTTGTTTATTCCGCAGAAATTACCGCCTCTACCAACTCTTCACTTCCCTCGGCCAACATCTTAACCTTGCTGGCCGCATTGAGGAATTCTTCATCAGAAATTTCCTTGCCGTCAGCGAATTCATAGTCAGCGTCAAACGAGACAGGAAGGTTAGCATCATAGAGTTTCATTCCGTTGTTTGCTTTTTCTGCGAAATCTGTCGCTGCATCCTGCGGCTTAAAGAGCGGTGCTCCACCGGAACTCTCGTTCGGTACAGCCTTGGAAGCTTTTGCAAACTCCCCATCCATTTCAAGAAGCTTTTGTTTTTTATCGCGCCAGCTCTTCTCTTTGATTGCCTTGTCCTCAAGCTCAACCTTTTTCTTCTCTGTCTCGTTATTCAGAGCAATCAGTTTCTCCCTATAAGGATATTCCTTTTTTGTATAATCGCCTGTTTCCTTGTACCGTTTATGTTTCGTGTAGTCGAACTTGCGGTCTAAAAAGGGCCGATTTCCTTTAATCATGACGATACAGTATTTCTTGTCGAGCATTGCGACCTCATCAGAACTCATTAACTCTTTGGCTTGCATTTGGAAGCTCTTACTGCTGCCTCCACGGCTCCCGCTCGAAATACTTCTGCTCATTCCACGGATTGTGCTCTTTCCCAAGGTGCTCGAAATCCACTTTGTCGTGTCTTCACTTCTGCCACCGAGGAACACGAGACTATCGCAGCAGTCGATGATAACATTGTATGTGTCTTTGTATCTGGATTTTAGCTGTGCGACTGACTGCAAAACAACAGTGGCACTCATTCCGATGCTTCGGATAATTGCAATTATCTTATCGAATTCAGGAAGCTCGCCGATATTTGCGAACTCATCGAGCAGTAGTCGCACAGGAATCGGCAATTTTCCGCTATATTTCTCTCGCGCTATCTTAAATGACTCATCAAACAATTGTGAGAACATCATAGCCGCGATATAATTGTAGGTTGAATCACTGGCACTCATAACAACAAAGAGAGCTGTTTTATTTACACCGATTTCATCGAGGTGGATGTCGTCTGTACCCATAAACTTCTTCATCTTCGGTGACAGGAAATGCCGGAGACGAGTCTGACAGGTAATCAGAATAGACATTGCCGTCTTACCTTGACCGGCAGAGCGGAAAATTTTATACTGACCAACAGCCATATCCTCTACATAGGGTTCACCGCAGTCTTCTGCTGCATCCATACACTTCTGCTCAAACTGGTCGAACATGAAGTCGAGAACGGATTTATAGTCGCTTTTACTCTCATCAATTTTACAGAGCTGGAGCAAACGAATCACATTGGTGAAGTTCTGGTCTTCCTTGGGAGTTGCATGGTACAAATACAGGCAAACTGCATTCAGCAGAGCCTGAGCGCTGAAATCCCAGAAGGGGTCTCCCTTACTGCTTCCCGAGGGTGTGGTGTTTCTCCAAAAGCAATCAACAAGCTTAAAGATATCATCATCACTGTGTACATACGCAAACGGGTTATAGTGGTTGCTCGCCTCAAAATCACAGAGGTTAAATACCACAACCCGATAACCGTCTTTTTCCAGTACATCACCGCAAGCCTCTACCAATTCGCCTTTAGGGTCCGTACAGACAAAGCTGCAATTAGCTTGAAGCAAATTCGGCTTGATGATGAATCGGCTTTTACCGGAACCTGAACCACCGATTACTAGAACATTATTGTTTATTTGCGTTTTGTACGAATTCATCGACAGGAACACATGTTGGCTCATTATCATGTTATCCTTGCCATCATTACTTGCTTTCCCAAACGGTGAACTATATTGTTTACTATAGCCTTTATAGTCTGTATTCCACTTGGCCGAGCCATGTTCTGCACCGGCGAAATCATGTTGATTGACCTGTACTTCGGTAGCAATATACAGGGCTATGAAAGCTGCAACGCCGGTCACAATCGCGATGACTTTGATGTCAAATACCATTGTAAAGGGGTGAAGCAGCATGTGCATCGGAAGGGCATCAAGTGCGTCAAGGAAGTTCATTTCAGGGTTGACCGCTGTGAGCGCACAGTAATGAGCCACCGCGAGAATCAGGACCAGATATACGATAAGTCCGAGGACAATAAAGCCCACTGTATTTTTCTGTTTGGGTTTCATCTCTATCCCCTCTTTTCCTTACCGCTCTCTTTCACGATTCCGAGTACGATTAAGCTCGTCTGCCCGCTCGTACTCATCCCGTTCATGTGCCGCTTCTTGCTCAGGCACAACCTCAAGCTCGATTTCTTCTTTCTTTTCTTCGGAACGCACTGGCTCCATATACTCGTCTACAACCGTCAGCTGCTTATCGTGCAGGTACATCGCGGCAGCGGCAGCGTGTGCCACTGCATCATCATGGTCATGCCCAATGCATTGAGCAGAGAACTGGTCTGCATAACTCTGTTCTGTCACTTGCTTTTCAAGACCGTAAGAATCAGCCAAGTTCATTTCCTTTTCCATGGCTTGCCAGACTGGACGCTCTTTTTCATCCACTTCACCAACCACCTTATCGGCAGCGGAGTTTCCGGTGGGAATTACTTCCTGACGGGAAGCGATAATTGCCTGACGCTGACTGGACATCCACTCATCCTCTGAAAGAGCAACCGGCTCGTCCATGCCGCACAACGCTCTGACCGACTTATCATAAAAGGCTGCATCATCATGCGAGATGGTCGTGACCACTTTGTTGTCTTTGTAGAGCTCGATGTCGTTGGCCGTGATGTGCATGTAATGGGAGGGCTGTTCTTTAGAGACAATATATAATTCTTTCTCGGCTTCCTCTTGGGAGAGAATGCGATGCCCACTTTCGCGTCCTGCGATACGATACTCAATTTGCTGTTTTACAAGAGGTCCCTTCTCTCCTGTCAGTGCCCATGCAGCTTTTTTCAGGACTTCATCCATCTTGCTCTGGTCCGAAAAAAGAATCTTGCACTGAGAGCCATCCCCGATTGCCTGTGCTGCAAACTGTAAATTGTTTTTCACGGCGTAACATCTGATGAGCTCCAACTCGGTAAGCGTTATGCCGCTGATGCTGTGTACACCATGCCCTGCATACTTTTCCGCAAATCGGTCTGCCGTCATTTCCGTTTCAAGGTTTCTGCTATCTTTGAATGCCTTGATAGAAAGCTCTACCTTTGGCTTGTCAATATCACGATAGAGAACCGAGTAACAGTCATCACCGAGTACATCATAGGTTAGAAACGGAATATCCCGCTTCTTCATTTCTCTGGCAAAATCGATGTAGTCTTTCTTCGGAACCATGAAAGACTGCATCTTGCCTTCTTTCGAGTCCATGTACTGTTGAAACTCTTTGGTCACACCAAAAGACTCCATAAGCTTCTGTTTTTCTTTTTGCGCAGCCGCGCTCTGAATTTTTCCAACAAGCGTGCCAGCACCCTTTTCCATCGCCTCGTTCAAGAGGTGAAGCATTTTGTGGGTTACATCTGCAACCTTACGCTCGCCCTCAGCAACGACGCTGTCACCATTTAACGCCATATATATCCACCTACTTTCATTTTTGGAACCATGGTCTTTGTTGCTGTGATTGCATATTTACTAACATCTCCATTATACACCGCATTGTTGCACTATGTCAATTCGATATTGTTATATTATTATTTGTTGTGTCCGAAGCATTTCTCCTCCTATCAGATTCAATCGACACTGAAGAGCATTGTATTCCACCACATCATTGGTTAAGTGGTCAATCTGTGGTCCAGAACCCTTGATGATGCTATTTTCTCACTTTCGCTCGATTTCGTAGTGCTAAAACACCATCTTTAAGGACTTGATGGTGCTGGATTCTCATATTACTCTAAATAATTGGCGGCAGGCAGGAAGGCGGCGGCTCCCGAATCAGTACTCCATTTGTGGCTGCTCGCTGCAATGGAGCACTGACTACTGTGGGGTATCTTTGCTAGGAATTCCTCAGTTCTTGCGAGAAGCGTAGCTTGGAGCTGGACCTATCCTCTTCAGTTAGTAGAGCTTCTGAATAATGAGATTATTTCAGGCTCTTTGAGAGTAGACTTTCATAAAACAATTCCAGTTCTTTTGGAAGAGCTATCATCTGGTAGGCTGTTTCATAGCGTGGCGTGATGAGTTCCTGAAAGCATAGAGTTTCATTACTGCATTACTGTTCAGTGAAGCGTTGTTCATGGATAGTGCTTCCTAGCACAAATGTTGGGAGCTGGTGCATGCTCCGTTGTGGACATGTTCGAGCAAAAAGAAATAGTTGCTTACAGATAGTACAACTGTTTCTAAGGGAATGAGTCTACCATGCCCAAGTATCCCCTTCAAAGCACGATAATCATTATGGTTTTGCAAGTTCATACGATGCAGCAGTATAGTTTGATGCCTTCAGCATTGGAAAGCTGAAACTCATTATCTACGCTTATGGACAAGTACAATATATGGAGCCGTTCCATGCAGTCTACCACTCAGCACCCGTTTGCGGACCAGTACTCCCCTTCCCCGCTGTTGCTTGCTCCAGAACGAAAGAACCTTTCGACAGTTACATTGTTGACCGGTTCGGCAGCACGCTCGCCGACATCACTACCGTCGGAACAAGCAGGAAGCTACCGCATTTTCTTCCATGACATTTTTACATAAAAAAGAGCAGAATGGGTAGAAAATCCTGTGTTCTAAAAAACGCTTTACCTTTCTTATAAATTTTTGATTATTTTGCTCCTTTCCTCGAATCATGACATTTTTTCAGCATAAAATCACGAGCAGAGTAAAAAATGATGAGCCGCTTTTTCGAATACGAGGCGTTTTGTACGCGAATCCCGATTACTCATTCAGACAAATTGTATAATATCGTCGCTATAATACGCGCCGTAAACGCCGATAGTGTTTTTCCCCTTCCTCTTATTCCGTTTTTTCCCCTACTTCTGGATTTGCTGGCGCTCAGGACACCACTTCAAGAGCTGAATAATTACAGTCATGGTTGTTATTCAGAGCACAATTTGCCGAGTTCTCACATTGGATTTTACTGTTTTTCTACTTACTCCGCAGAAAAAATCTCATGTGTGAGGGTAAATTCTTTCCATTTGTCCTTAGTTTTTTATCGCTGTATCGCACTATAAATATTACTTACCCTGTTCTGAAAAAATCTCATTGTTCAAAGCGAGGCATTTTGTGTGTCCTTGTAAAGCAACTTTACTTTACAAGGATGTCAATACATCCCTATTTCCTATACACATTGTTATTTCTGGCACATTTTATACAATTTGATGCTGCACGCTTAGTAAAAATGAGATTTATACACCTACACACGGTAAAAAACTGCGGCAGTTCCTGCGGGGCCAGCATCCAAGAACCTGATAATTGCCGCCCTCTGGATGCGCAATAGTATCCTCTTCCTTCATCAACAGCACATCGCAGGTCAGAACAGAATGAAGAGTTAGATTTCAAAAATGAGATTTTTTCACCACGAAGCACAAGGGAGAGTAAAAAATGCTCGACTTCTAAAACCTTGTTTGTTCCCTCCCCTGTCGGACAAAAACTGTAGTCAGACGGGCAAGTTATCTTGCAAAAAGAGAGTTTTTCCGATTAAAGTCTCAAGT